>B570J13895_1000175_pt1 | contig 12644 bp, 33 predicted proteins | sample LakMenepilimnion_2_FD_13895 | JGI IMG/M metagenome (IMG submission 13895) | reverse complement strand
GGATGATGGCCTCTATTATAAATTATAGAGACCATGAGTATTTGCTGCAAGTTGACGCACACAATGTTTTTGAAAAAGGATGGGACACTACCCTAAAGCAACATTATAACGATCTGTTAAAGATTTGTGATAAGCCTATCATATCTACAAATCCTCTTAGATGGATAGATGGACCAAATAAAGAGGTATTTCTGCATAACAATTTGAGGGGTATAGCGGTAGACCCATTTGATTTTAAAACTGATGAAAATTTTGGTTCATTAAAAATACAGGTTATTTCCATAAATGCTTCCTCGTATGCAAACGCTCAAGTACCAAGCGAAGAAATGATGGATTATGCTTTTATTGAGGGTTGTCATGTGGATTGGCAAGAGGGGCAAGATTTTGTTGAGCACGGACTGATATTTGCTTCATTTATGTTTACAAAATTTGGTTTTACTCGTGAGCTGATGCATGATCCAGCAAACCCTTTCAACGGTGATCAAATTAATCTATCTTTTAGAGCGGGCACTAGAGGATACAGAATGTTCTCAATCAAGAAGTGTATAATGTGGTCTAAAGACAAGTTTAACGATGGTAAGCTTTTGTCTGACGATGACTGGAGAACTCTTGATAGAGGCAAAATTGGAAAATTTAACGAAGTTAACTCTCAATTTGATCAAACTGAAATATTTTCTGGGGAATACCTAGGATATTGGGGAGCACCAAACAAGGAATCAATTGCTGAGTATTATAATAAGATAGGGATAGATTTATCTAAATACTTTATATCAAAGAGAGAATACCTGGTTGGAAAAGGTGAGGGCGGGGGAACCAATGGATAAGTTTCAATCATCCTATGAGAAGTATGTAAATACAGAGCCATATAAGGTAGCATGTACTCAATGTAAGCAACTATATATCAAGCAAGATGATGACCCATTCATATGCCTTACATGCTCAGCAGGATAATGGTAGAATAGACGTATGAAAAAATACATGGTTGCTGATCTGGTAAAGGATCTAAAAGAAGACCAAATAAACTACCTTCTGATTAATTATAATATTACTAGATCTGATGCTAAGTATATTGTCGACAATTATAGAGATACATACACCCAAGATCTAATAGCTAAGGCAATGGATGTCTATGGTCTAAATATGAGAAATGCTGAAGAATTTGTGGACAACTACCCAAATGAGTCATCTTGGGCAGATGTAGAAGAAGTGGCAGAATCCCTTGGCGTAGACATCACTGATGTGGATGATGATGACATTGAGAACTATATGGAAATGGGCGGGAACAAAGGGGAGATGGAATCCTCAATAGGACCAATACAATGGATCTACGATAATACACTAAAGGCATATATAGTCTATCTTGTATTAGAAACTGCTAAAGGACCAAGAGATATCATATACAGATTAGATAGAGATATGATGAAAGATTGGAAAGATTCTAGCTCTATTGGCGAACATTATAATAATATAATTAGAGGAAATAAATCCATAGAAGATCCAAGTACATCTTGTGGCTGTGGTCCAAATCCCTGTGAACCAGGTCAAATAGACCAATTCAAAAACAAATACGCCTCCTTATCCTAGTATCCCCCTCCTTTTAATCTCCCTTGTATGAGCCTCCTAGAGGCCTATAAAGTGGAGTATTGTGGAGTAAAGTGGAGAATCATACTATCAATTTAGATCCAAATACTATCATTATATATAGTTAAATATACCTGTGTAATGGAACAAACGATATCATTTCGTAATCATAATGTCAATAGGGCCCATATAAAGCATATTGGCCAATATTTGTCAATAGATATTCCAGGAAATTTTTTTATTTGTTCGTAAAGAGCAATTTTGGCCCATATTTATGGCAAAAAATTATGTCTAATTCTGTATAATTTGTCTCATATAATGAGATATTCTATACAGATTTTGACAGATTTTGATCAATATGCATACAAATTCCAGCGTATTTTTACATGCGTCGTAAAGAGAAAATTTGGCCCATAAGATGGGCATACAAAAATGGGACATATAGCTAATTAAAGCCATATGCCCCATAGGGGAAGTTATATTAGAATGAATCTAGATCCATTATATACTTAGGGTCTCTTACTCTTGTTTCTTCAAGGGATTTAATAGTTAGGTTTCTATCCACCGCCCCGTACTTTGCCTCAATCATATCGTTGAGAGCATCAGCCAGAAGCAATCCTTCGGATGTATATCCTTTATCCCATTCTGACTTTAATCTAAGGGAATTGTATTGGATAATATATCTAACTAGTTCCATTAGCCTGTCTTGGGTGTATAAGGTATGTTCAGTTGTTAATACATTTGCCATTACGGCAGGGGAGAAGTTAGCATTGTTTAGATAGTCTGTTAGTTTTTCTGCTGCTTTGAATTCGTTCGCTTTAGCCATTGAGTTCCGCCTTTCGTTTTGATTATACCATTGACCACTGACATTTGTAAATGAAGCGAGGTTCCTCCCCTTTCCCGTTTTCCCACAGAGAGGAGGAACCCCACACTTAGTTTATTACTTGACGTTCTTCTTGTCTGTGAAGACTACGCCCTCTTGTGCTGCCTTGCTGATAACGCCTAGAGCTGCAGCTGAAAAGCGGCCACGCTTGCCCACAGAAATTCCCTGGGTCTTGAGGTACTCACGAGTTGTTGTTGGTGTTGATGTCATTTGTTTGATCCTTTCTAGATCTTTGTTATATATATTATATCCGAATTTCGGCGATTTGTAAATAGGTGCCGTAAAGCAAAATTTTTGCCCGTGCCCTTAGATTATGACCGTTATGTCCGAATTGTCCATAACGGCCCAACCTATCTTTATTCAGTTGTTAGTTCTTCTACTTGGTATGGCTCTATCTTATCTTTACGATTGGCACCCTTTTGCCATTCTTTTTTAGGTGCTGCTACTGCCTTGTACCATGCCTCATCGCTGTCCTTGGCTTCTACTACAATGTAAAATTCCTGAATGATGTCTCCATATACTTTAAACTGTTTAGTCATAGTTCCACCTGTTCTATCTTGTCTTTAATTAGTTTAGCAATGATGTTGTGTGCCTCGATGTTTTCTGTTTCGGACCCACCCCACAAAAGCTTTTGGGCTTTACTAAGTTGATCGTTTAAGTACTTATCACTCATCTTCATCTTCGTCCTCCTCCTCTTCATCTTCAGGGTCTACGATGTATTCCCTGCTTAACATCCAATCCAAAACTTCTTCGTTATGCTGTTCAGCGCCCCACTCTAGAGAGAACCCCATACCAGCCTCCACGGCCTCACACAGGTGGTTCCACATGTCTTCTTGGGTTGCCTTGGCAACATAGGTGTCATCCTCTAGAATGCCATTGATTGTCGACCATGTCCACAACCAAACTAATGATAGACCTAAGTCAGTGCTGTCTAGAATCTCTAAACACTTGTTTAGTTTATCTTTATCGTCAGGCTTCATTAGCAAACTCCAAATCTATTCTTGATTGAATTGCAAATGATAGTTCATATGTTAGTTGATATAGTTCGACTAGAGTATCTAGTCGTCCTTCACATTCTGTTCGGACCATAGAATCCATTGCCTCTTCAGACAACTCCTCCTGTGCTAATGCGTCCTTTAAATCTTGCTCGGCAATCAGCATTAAGTTCTTTAGTTCTCCGTGCATTATATCTAATCCGCTAACACCCGCATTAACCAAACGCTGTAGGTGCGGAGGGAGCCCAATGTCTTCTGCATTCATTAGATTACCTCATAGTTCACTAGTGTTGATTCATTTAAGTTGTTTGCCCAATCAGGCTTTCCTTCTACCCAATCATATTCAATATCGATATCTCCTCCGCCTTCGGCAGGAGCACCAATTGTTATTACCAATTCAGTCCCGTCCTCAAAAAATATTTGTTCAACGGCGGAACGATAAGTAACTTCTCTAGATGTTATATTCATTATTCATACCTTTCGTTAGTAGAGTTCATTATATCAGTTGCCACTGACAATAAATGTTCGGTTGCGTCAATTGCTCCCATATAGAATGAATCTGATTCCCAGTATTCATCTTCGTTTAAAGGTTCATTGTTACGAGCATCCTCTAAGTCCTGGTTAAGACTAATTAAATGTATCTTCATGTATTCCAGGAAGTGTGATGATCTAGTCAAAGTAGCCCTCCGACCAAAGCCCGTCTAAAAAGTCTGCTGTCTTTTCTAATCCTTTTTCAGTCGGCAGTCCCTTAGAATCATATAGAGCCTTAGTAACAACAGCCCTCATTTCATCTAAATCGTTTAATGTATATCCTAACATCATAGTAAGAACTCATCTCCTTCAATATAACCATAGTATTCATTGTATGATTGTTTTAAGTTATCAGGAGCAAATTGCATAAATCTCCACTCAGCATATGCTTCACCCTCATCTAAGTTAGATTGATTCCAATCTTCAAATAATGCTTGCTCAATATCTACTTGAATTGCTCCAAGGATATGTTCTCCTACTGTATCTGTAAATGCTTCCATTATGCTTCCGCCTTTCTATATTCGGGTACTTTAGTGTCTAAGTATATCTTATGGGTCTGACAAATTGCGACAGCCTCTAGGTCAGCATTGCCTAGCCAGTTGCAGTTGCCACAGATTTCACCGCAGTCATTGTCGCAGTATTCCATTTGGTCAGTTGCATCACAATCACGGCACATGTTATCGTATTCTGATTCTGAGATAACTTCTCCACGGAGGAATTCCATTTCCCCACCCCAACCTGTTTCTTCTTCATATGATAAAGTAAATAGTAGATTAGGGTATTGTGCAGATAGTTTAGAGATAGCACCAAGAGGTCGTGACCATGCAGTGTTAAAGTTGTAATGAACTACATAGTTCTCACCGTTTTCTGCTTCTTCAATAGTTGTATCAGGATACTTATTACCCTCGGCTACAGCAACATCCCACTTGGTTCCCCACTCACGCACATTAAAGTTGTACCAGTCATTGGTCTCAAACTTCATTGCCTGAGAAAAATCGGTGGAACGAGGAGGCTGTCCATGATATACCTCATCAGTAATACCAGCATCTCTATAGTTATAGATATTATGAAAAGCAAAGATAGGATTAACATACTTAGTCTGCTTGACATCATATGATAAATCACCTACTGCAGTAATAGAATAAACAAATGGCTTATTCATTTGCTTGATTAGAGATTTTACTTGCTCAGGATTACCTTCAATAGTTAATCCATTAAATACCCAATTTGGCATTTTATATCCTTTCGTTGATATGTTCCAATTATACAATGGACCACTGACAAATGGAATAGAATTGGCATGTGATACATGCCACATGATTCAGCTTTGTGGTCAAGATCACACAAATTCCTGGGAAAATTAACTTGACGTCGTAAAACAAACATGCTACCCTCAAGTCTTTGCGGGCAATAGAAAACCCCCAGCATAGCTGGGGGTTATGAATATGGCTGCTGATTTCCAACGAAAGAAATAAACCGCTTTACTTAGCGCCTGGCCCATAGACTAATAGACGCACCATTTCATTTCCTATTAAAACCAGGACCAAAGTCCTAGTCTAATTATACCATAACTAGTCGACTGTATTTATCTACGAATGCTGCAAGGGACGAGGTAAACACTACCGTGCTCAGGTCCTCTTCATACAGTGTAAAAGTTTGATTGGACCAATCAATAACAGGCACCTTATGCTCATTATCTCCTAATTGATTAATGTAGATACCCCAGCCTGTTTTTTCAGTCCAGTCTTCTCCAATTAGATTAGATATAGCAATGCGTGTTGCATATGATTCATCCTGCCAGCGAGGCTCTGCAGCCTGCACAGCATTGGCCAACTTGGCTAGCATATTATGCCCAGCCCAGTGTCCATATAGAAATAGTACATTCTCCTTGGAATCTCTGAATCCAAAGTTTGCTCTGTCGCCCATTTTATTCCGCCGTTTCTAGTTGAGGGATTGCTTCTTCCGTTTTGTTTAATTCTATCACTTCGTATGCGACCTTGTCAAGGCCACGCTTGCTTGCGTTGTAGTGGTGACCGCAAAAGAAAAGCTCACCATCTACTAGTTTAACCATATACATTGCTTGGGCTGTGCCACATTGGTCACATGCTATCCATCTTGTTAGATCTTCCATTGTCATAGTGCTCCACCTTCAATCATCTCAGAAAGACGATCAAGGATCCAGGAATCAATGTCGTTGATATCAATCTCTGATAACTTTTCCATGATTTCATCACGGGCAAACTTATACCCATCGTCCCAACCATCTTTATAGTCTGACATAATTTCTCCTTAATAACCTGTGGTTTCGTAGTCTGATATGTAAGATTCAGTTAAGTTATACTTATCACGAATTCTACTTACTTTCTCAATACTACCAGTTCCAATGTTGAATGTCAACGGTGACATTGCTTGCGGGTCCAGCCCAATAATTTGTGCATCCCAATAGGCCATCTCCATGGATAGCCTATCAGGAGCAGTCAACTCAAAATACATTAGCAGTTCTCCCTAATGTTACAGATTTCTTGGTCATTGACTTCAATGTTACCGTTATGTGAATCAGCATAAAGAGCATCTTCAATTTCTGAATCTAAGTCAAAATTAGTATCCTCAAGTAGGTTGACTGAAATAGTTCCGCTAACTTCAATAGATGCAGACCATTCAATCTCTCTAATTAATTCAATCTCAAGCGCTTCTGCAATTGCTTGCAAAGTTTCTTGGTCTTCTGAATCAGCATATGCCTCTGAAATAATATCTTTAACTAAGCCAATCTTATTGTTTAAAGATGAGACTGCTTTAGAGTTTGTGCGAGAATTATGAAGTTCCCACTCAATGTTGCGGACCTTATCTGTAGCATATGTAGGGTCTGAGTATCCACTAATAACCTTATATGTAACTAATTGGTCAGGGTTGTACTTCTCAATATCTGACAATGGTTCGTCAATCATTCCGTTCATTTTTTCCTCTTTCGTTTGGGTTAATGGTGTAATTGTAGCATGCTCCACTGACACTAATGTAGTCTTACGGCCACACGGGCATGTGAGTTCTGTCACACCTGAAGGAAAGCCAAATCCATCAGATGATGTTAATTGTATTAAACAATCACACTCATCTGGGTCACAGACAAATGTGTACACGCTTGATACTAGTTCGTTGGTCATGTAGAGAATTATACAGGACCCCACTGACATTTACAATAGATTCCAGGGAATATTTATGTGAGTCGTAACACACTTTTTGCCCCCTTAGCTTTGAGGGCGCTTGGCGATCCATAACGGACTTGAACCGTCGACCTCTACCGTGACAGGGTAGCGCTCTAACCAACTGAGCTAATGGACCTAGAAAAAATTGTGAGCAGTTTTTATTCATGCTCAGGAATTTATTTATTTAGAACGCAGAAATTAATTTCTTAATTTTATTTTTTTCTGCGGTTAGAATTGGGTCAAACCCTGATGCACCCGCCATGAGTGTTTCAGAATTTCCACGACCTGAACGATAGTAATCAAGGCGTTCAGTAAGTGCATTGAATGCACCCCACTTTGTTCCCTTGATGTTAGCGTTAGTTGGTGAGTTATGGTACAACTCATCAAGGAGCACGACTTTGTTTTCCCACTTAGTCAATGCAACTTTAGCAGCATCCTTATCAGGCTTAGGATAAATTGTCTGAATTAACTTTGAGAATTCAGCATCAGTGATTGATTGAGAATAAAGAGCCTGAGCCTCTTTCTCGAATTCATCAAAGTACCCAAGAGCAAGCCCAAGAGTTTCACGAGCAACTTGGATGCGACCTTCAACAGATTGCGTGTGGCGAATCTTGAAAGATTGCTTAGCATTCTTCATTGCAAGGTTAAGAGTGTTTTGGCATACAACACGAACAGGAGTAACAGCAGCCTGAACAGCAACTGACCCGTCGTGAGATGTCCAAACAATTAGATACAACTTAGTTGCATCATTTGCGCCTTGTGGGTCAAGCACCATTGTGCGAGGAATATCCACTGTACCGAATACCACTTTGCCCTTCTTTAATGAGCCAGCAGATTCCCAACGGCAATCAGCATTGGCATCGTGAATTGCATCAGCGAATGCGAATAGTTCTTCATTCTGCACAGGCTTGTAACGCTTACCAACAGTAGCAAGAACATCAGTTCCGCCATTGAATGGATTGTCACGAATGACAAGGGATGCGGTTGATACATCATTCCAAGATTCTGGAATGTGCTCAGTGATTGGTGATAGGCGAACATTCCAATTAGATAGTTTAGCCTCATCAAGCATTGATTGTGTTGTGACTTCCTCATCTTGTGTAAAGATGCGGTTTGCTAGATTGTGCCAAGCAGGTGCGCCACGGAGAGCGAAAGCAACTTCGCCATTTTCGACTTCGAGATTATGAGCCATTTTTTACCTTTCGTTTGTTTGATTAGTTGTAAGTATAACAGACCCCACTGACATTGTCTATGATTAGTTACAATATGTCCGAATTGATCCATGTGATTAATCTCACAAAAATCCAGGGGTTATCCACAAGTGGTCGTAACCCTGTGGATAACCCCTTACCTTTACGGGCCAGCTGCAGGATATGCAGCCAGTGTTAGATCTTTACAGACCTAACTCATCCCTGGTTAATTGATTCTTTCGATTGAAGTTAATAACTTCGGCGGGAAGATAAAGAGCAGTTGTCTTAGTCTTCTTCAATGTATCATACACATAAGCACGAACATCACCAAAGAAGTTACGGCGATTAGAGAATGCTAATTCAGTTAAGTATTCCTTATCAACGCCTTGCTCTGAATAAATTGTTACATCATTTAACTTGTTCTCATCATAGATTTCTACTCTGAAACGATTTTTCATTTTGTTGCCTTTGTTAGTAGTTGTCCCCAAAGGGAGAGCAGTTTGGCGACATACTCAGGTCGTTGGATTATTTACAGATAACGAGCAACCGCATTGTAAGTGCTGGTATTAACAACTTCCTCATCTGTCATTTTAAGAATACGAATTGCGTTTTCCATTTCCTCTTTCATCTCATTGTATGAGTGGCGGTGGATTACTTCGTAGTCCTTTTCAGGTTCTGATGGGAAAGTTCCCTCTTTAGTGATGATGTCAAAATCAACATTAAGAGTGTTATTCCAAGAGCGATAGTTTGTGCGTAGGTTTTCAGCCTTTGAGAAGTTAGCAATAGCCCACTTTCCAATTTCCTTTTTCCACGCTTCTACCTGCTTGTTATACTTTGCTTCGTTTGCTTCTTGTGATGCGAAGTCTTTATTTAGTTGTGCCAACTTTGTTTCCAAAGCCTTGATTACTCGCTGAGTTGGGATTTTCACCGAGATTGCTTTTCCTCTAGCCATTTGTTTCCTTCTTTCGTTGTGGGTTGGGTTGATGAAGTAATTATAGCAGGGAGGTCTGACATTTCTGCGACCCCCCTGCCTTTAGATTATACGCCTAGTAGTGTTTGAGCGGATACGGAAGTCCAACGAGTTTCCTTGTTGGGCATTTCCAATAGCACACGCACCGAGCCAGATGTTTGTGGGTGGATTTCCTTAATCACACCTGTTTTCTTTGACTTTAGGGTAGTGAATAAATCGCCTACCTGATACAACTTGTCGTTGATTGTCATTTATTGCCTCTTTTCTTTGTTAGGGTTGTAGTATAGCATTGGGGTCTGACATTAGTCTAGCCCTATCTCAGTATTTGAGAAAGTTATTGTGTGACCTTAGTCACTTTCAGGTAGCCAAGCGTCTAAGTGGTGCTGTTCGATGATAGCCCAAGCGGGTGCGTGAGTCTGCCCCTTATACGATACGCCTTCAGGCATTTCGATTGCTCGATCAAAATCCTCATCATAGTAAGCGTCAATAGCCTCGATACAAGGCTGTACCATAGAAAGTGGGACGGGTGGGTAATGATTACCCTGTAAGTGATAACCTAGTGCTACCTCTAAATCTAATTCAGTTAAATCTAACGCTGTATTGTATCCCATTATTCTGCCACCTTAAGAATTGCGTAAGAGCCATTAGCATTTATTTCATCAAGAATTGGTTGTAGTCGGCTACCGACTAAATCTTTTAGCATTGACTCTAGCATAAAGATACGAGTATCCTCATCAAGCATTTCTATTTGCTTAGTTACTGGATGGCCGTCCTTAAACTCTGTTACGAACTTCAGGTTGTGTTCTATTCTCATTTGTTGCCTTTCGTTGTTGGTATAAGAGTATTATAGCCTATGCCACTGACAAATTGCTCAACACGCCCAAGCTTTATCTAATTTATTTTGTGATTAATCTCACAAATTCCAGGGGGTTGTGGATAACGCCCGTAACCCTGTGGATAACCCCGCAGCTTTACGGGCGGGCAGCGTCATTGATCAAATTTATTTTTATGTTTTATTTTTCTAAAATATTTTTTCTTATTGCGTACAGGTTGCGCCGCATTACTGCGACGCAATTCCTGTATGCGTTTAACTTTATCTCGAAGTGAATTTTGTGACATGGTATCCACACGCTTTATGAAATCGGTTTACATCAAATCGCTCATTATCTTTTGCGAACATAACTGCGAAATCATTTACAATTTTAGAAAATAAAGCAGGGTGCGCCTTATCACTAGCAAAGTTTAAAATTTCTGCTACTGCGACATAATCTTTTCTTGTCATCATTTTGTTACGACCTTTCGACCTTCACGATAAAATGTTTTTGTGTACATCTTGCCAGTTGGCGTCATTAAATTTACAGTTGAGTATTCGTTAGCAAATCCCCAATCGGTAAATGAAAGAAATGCGGTGAACGCTTCTAAAGCGTCATCATAGTTTTTATTCCAATGGATAGGCTTGCTATCGTAGGAAATTGTTATTTGGTACATTAGTCATTTTCCCCGTTCTTAAATAAAGAGCCATCTTGACAATCGCAAGGCTCGCAATCAAAATCATTATCATCACCAAAAAAGATTACGCCATGACCTAAGCAATCTTGGCAATCTATTGTTAATACTGAGTTAATCATTAGTGTTGTTCCTCGCAATCTTTGTCATAGTCAAATCCGCAAAAGTAGCAACCCATAAATTCTAGGTGTTCGATACAGTAATACTTAAATTGACTTTCATCACAACAAAAATGTTGCTCGTCTGCGATTTCATAGAAATCGGTTTTGTCGATTATGTTTAACATAGTTTTCCTTTCGTTTGTTTATTTAGTTATTGTATCAGGTAGCACTGACAAATTTTGTGAGGGTTCTTACTTACGACATTGGGCGAGGACTCCCTCTAAACTGCCCCTGTTTCGATTTTATTTAATCGGAAGTTTTTACGGCTAAATAGCGATAAGTATCTTTTAGATTTAGCGGTGCTGAGTAATGAGGTCTAACCTGAACCTTATAAGTTTCGCAATCCGCATACCATACGGAATTATCTTTTTCCGCTGAGATGATTTCACCCTTTAATGATTTTGAGTGATAGGTTTTTCCTACAAGTAGGCTTTCGATAGTATAGACATTTGCTGACATGAAGTCCGCCTTTCGTTCGTTGATAGTAGCAATTATAGCCTATCGCACTGACATTTTCACATTACTGGCGAGTAATTCCACATTTTGAGACGCTCAAGCCGTGTGATAAAAATCACAAAATCTCGGGCGTGTCGCAAATTCCAGGGGTTGTGGATAAACCCCGTAACCCTGTGGATAACCCCGCTCTTTTGCGGGCGCATCAACTTTTGTCAAGTCGACACGCCGCTGTTTATTCGAAATCTTTAAAAATTTCTTCAAGCTTTAAGATTTGCTCATCGGTAAGATGATCAATTTCAATTGCTTTTTCAAATCCAAAAAAATCCATTATTCATTTTCCATTTCTGCTAAATAATCTTCGTGTTCAATAAGCCCGATTGAAAAAGCGATTGGGTCGCAACATTCCAAAATTTCGGCGGGAGTAAAAGTAGAGTAACCAATTTTTACAGTAGGGTAAACATCATTTAGTAAATCAATAAAGCTTTCTTTAATTTCTAAATCTTTTTCGAAATCTGATTTCATTCGCTTAACTCCAATTCGGTATAATCAACAACAATAAAATCAAGTCGCTCTAATGGAACAACCTTTAACCATGATAAGGCAGACTCAAAATCATCTGCCTCGACAGTAACGGATAAATCAAAATTAAATACAGACATTAGTTAGTTTCCTTATCTTTTAGTATGTTTAGAATAATCTCTAATTGCTTAGTGCTTAGTAACGCTTGAGCGCAACCCCACTTAAAGGCTAAATCCATTTCGCCATAGTGCTTTTTAGCAAGAGTTGTTATTTCTTGCGTTACCTCAAAATTAGTTTTCATTTAGTTAAACTCCAATCGGAATAAAATGGTAAGCGGTCATAGTCATCATAGAAATAAACTCTATCTATGTTCTGCTCGCATGTTTCGCAGAAAGTGTATTCGACATCTACACCCATGCCATAGGTAGTAGATACGCTCTCCATGTGTGGAGTGTGTGTATGTGTATTTGTTAGTGTAGTCATAGTGACCACCTTTCTTTTTCGTTATGGTAGTATTTTACCACGGGGGTCTGACATTTCTCTACTTACTAGCCAGTAATTCCAAGATGTGAGACGCTCAGCCTGTGTGATAGTAATCACAAAATCTCGGGCGTGTCGCAAAACCTGGGGGTTGTGGATAACCCCCGTAACC
>B570J13895_1000169_pt1 | contig 12788 bp, 43 predicted proteins | sample LakMenepilimnion_2_FD_13895 | JGI IMG/M metagenome (IMG submission 13895) | reverse complement strand
ATAATGCGGTTTCAATAGAATAGAAATGACTTCACAAAGTCCAAGAATATACTTGTATAAAATTACCTTTGAAGAAGTTCCATATTACTATTATGGAGTTCATAAGGAAAAATATTTTAATGATGATTATTGGGGTTCTCCAAAAACAAATAAATGGTGTTGGGAACTTTATACACCAAAGAAACAAATACTCCAATACTTTGATTTCAACGATAATGGTTGGGTAGAGGCACAAGAAGTTGAAAAAAGAATAATCAAACCAGTTTATAATCAAGATAAATGGTGTTTGAATGAAAGTTGTGGTGGATATTTCTCTCTCAATACTTTAAGTATTGGTGGACAAAAAGGAGGAGAAAGAGCAAAAGAACTTGGTGTTGGATTTTTTGCTATGAGTGAAGAAGAAAAATTTCAAGCAAGAAGTAAAGTAGGTAAAAGTGGAGTAGGTGGTAAAAAAATAAAAGAACTTGGAGTAGGTGTTTGTGGATTAACATTAGAGCAAAGAAGAAATCTTGGATTAAAAACCAAAGAACTTGGTGTGGGTATATGTGGATTGACCATAGAAGAACGAAGAGAAATTTCAAAAATTACAAATTCTCAAAGATGGGAATGTTGCGAAACTGGTTATGTATCCACTGCTGCTGGTGTTGTTGCGTATCAAAAAGCAAGAGGGATAAACACATCAAAAAACAATAGACGCAGAATAGCATAAGAGACACTTTCCAAACTGGCACACGGACACTTGAAAACAGGTGTCCTTTGTCGTATAATAACTTCATAAGAAAAAAACCTTATGACTTACAAGTGCCCTCGTTGTTCTACCAGAGTTAAAGACTGGTCTGGTGATGACGCTAAATGTGGATTTGATGAGTATGGAAACTTCCTTGAACACAACTGGAACTGTGCAACTCTCAATGCTCTCCGTGAGATGGATGGAAAAGAAACTTGGTGTGATAACAATTATGTGAAAGTTGTAAGTTGTTGTGATGTTGGATTTGGTATTCTGACTTGGTATAAACATCGTGGGCAAACTGATGATTTCCGTGATGGTTATTTTGACAGAGGAACTCTGCGTTATGCACAAGAACTTCTTGGTGATAAGGAATGACTAAACATCCTACCAACAACTGGAACTTTCACGATGACGCAGAGGATGCCTTTGTAAAGTGGTTTAATGACTTTTATAGTCCTTATACCTTTCGTTCTGAATGGTTTTACGGGGACTGTAAAGTAGGAGACGAAAAGACCCGTGAGGACATTATGTATGGTTGGATACACGCATCTTTCGTTGCTGGTTGGGAAGCAGCGAACTATGCTAAACTGGAAGAAGAAGTAGGACTTACTGATAATGAGTGATATAATCTACTACAAAAATGGTGAGGAAACATTTCGTATTTCTCCTCCAACTCCTCCAACTCTTGGAACCAAATGCCCTGAAACTAAACTTGAAATCAAAATGACTGAACAAAAATTCACACTTGAACTCACACTTGACGAACTTCACATGCTTGATAAGTATGTTGAATATTGTGAAGAAACAAAAGAGTTTTTTGAAAAACTTAAGAATGCTTATCCTCCACAAAAATCACCAGTAGAAGAGGCATATAAGGACTGGTGTGGTGAGTATCCATCAGGTGGTCCAAGTGAAGATGCGAAATGGGGTGCTTTTCTAGCAGGTTATTGGGTAACACAACCAAAAGCAGTTCCAGTAGAAGAACCAGAGGATTATGATGAAGTAGAGTGGGATGAGAAAGATAATCCTCCTTATCGTATCACTGATGAAGTTGTGAATAAAATGCTGAAGAAGTGGGAGGAAAATCCACCAGACTTTTTGAAGTTTGAAATGGGTAAAACTCTGGAAGAACTCATTACTCGTTGGTGGTTGGATATTCATACAGTCCATAAAGATTGGGATGTTCCAACTTATGTTGATGACCTTATAGACCAAATTCAACTTTGGTTGCCTAAAGAACAGGATAGTTCTGGAACACAAGATGTTTCTGTGATTGACCTTGTGGATGGTTATAATGACTGCCTTGAAAAAATCAAATCCAAATTGAGGAACAAACGATGACTGACCGAAACTTTACACAAGAACTCCTATACTCATATTATAATGATATGGAAGGTGGGGACGATATTGAAAGTATTGATTATCGTTCTTTGATACATATCATCACCGAACTTCATAGGAGGATTGAAAAACTTGAAAGGAAGTTGGAAAAGCAGGAAGAGTATGCTATGGAGCAAAATGAACGATGACTGACGAACAAATTGATACAATGCTCCAAATGCATAGGTATCTTATTCATTGTGAGATGAGTTATTTGGTTGATAAAACATTGAACCAAGATGACCGTGCTGCCGAACTTCAAGAAAAAGTAAATAACGAAGAATGGACTAAATTTGCTCTATGGTTGAAGAAGATTAGAGATGAATAATGAAATGCCTTGGGTTAATCTCACTCAACAAGAAGTAGAAGAACTCCGCAACAAAAAACACGAACTCACTGAATACGGCAAACAGAGGTTGAAAGAACTTATCTACAAACAGGATATGAAAAAAATGGAAGATGCTGCAAAAAATCTTGTTCTTGAAAATCTTACACACGAAGAAATGTTAGATGAGGCAGCACGAAGAGAGGCAGAAAACAAGGCACTTGCTGCTCTTGATGAACTTTATGAGAAGCATGGTGATGCTATGTTGAAACTTGCTGAGATTGAAAAAGATGAGTGGGAACGTAGAGAACGTGCTGATACTGTATTGGCACGATATAATGCTTTCTATAATGATGAATGTTCTGGGATGCCTCACGGCACACCAATCACCCCAGAACATATGCAGGCAATGACACTTGAATGTATGATTGATGCTCTCCGTTGTGAGAATATGAATATGGAGTATGATGTAATTGCGATTGATGACATTAAGAATTTGATTGAAGGATTGTATCGGCAGAGTGATGAGTTTCTTGAAAGGGTGAGGAAACTTAAGGAGCAGAATAATGGATGAACCATTCTACAAGTATTATGTGATTGATTATTATGCAACTGGTGAAGGTCGTTCTGTCTGGTTGCAAATCTGTCGCAATAACTCTCCATCATATCCAGATGATTACTTTCAGAAACGATGGGAAAAGTTTGTAGATGTTGAGTATTATCTTCAGGGAACAGAAAAACTCACAGAAGAAGAGTTTATGAAGAAGTATCGTGTGTTTATGCCAGGACACATTAGGAATACTATTGAAGAGAGAAGTATGAGTATCTGGCAATCACATTATCATTTTAATCGTTCATAATGAAACCACTACCCGATAAAAGAGAACTGGATATTATGTGGACTGTTGCTACCTCAACCAGTATTGAAACTGGCACAAGACCCCACTACGGGTTCGCAAAAATGCTGTATGATGAACTCAACGACATCAAACCACCAGTAGGACTTGCTGACAAATGATTTCTCCTTATACCGTTGTTCCTGGAACTGATATTGTTCATAGTATCACCGATGTTTATGAACTTTGTGATGAAGCAGAAGGATGCACTCACACTGTAAAACTTAATGCAGATAATGGTGGTGTTTATCTAGAAGCAACAGAAAAACAACACGATAGTCAGCACAAAGGCATCACTGAATATATGTCTATCGCAAACAAAGAACTTGCAATTGTTGTTGCCAAAAGGATTCTTGAACTTTACGGAGTAAACTGAAATGAAAATTCAATTCAAAGGACATCAAGCAACTGAACGTGAAGTAGAACTTTCACAACAAGAACTCTTCCAACTCTTTGAGATTATGCGAAGAGAATTTAAAGAGCATATCACTTATGCTAGGTTTCGCAACTGCTATTCTCCAACTGAAACTGAGAAAAGCATTATAGATTTTTGTAATTCTCATTCGGTTGATGTAGAATACGATCGTGATAGGGTAGCATTCTTTTCTTCCATTCTTGATAACCTTAAGAACCCATATCAATGAATCTCACATACCGACAACTGATTCTTTTGACAACTGCTATCACAGTATTTTATGATGAAGTTGCAAAGACTTCTACACCTGAAATGAAACAGGAACTGATGGAACTTGGTGAGATTATTCAAGAAAATGCTATGATGAGGAAAAGGGCAGATGAACGACGGAAAAATGACTAAAAAACTCTGCAAGGATTGTAAATGGTACAGAAAATCCTGGGTTGAGCATATCCTTTTTAGAACTAGCAAATATGATATGTGTGCTTCTCCAAATACCACTGATGACCTTGTAACTGGTCATAAGCAACGATTTTGTGATATGTTGAGAGCAAACTGTTGGAAAGAACTTGATTACTCTTGTGGTCCTGATGGTAAGTTTTGGGAGGCAAAATGAGTAGATTTATTAAGAATCCCGATGAAATCATCCTTGAGGATGTGAAGATGATTCACTATGAAGCAATGGAAGAAGGTCGTTCCGTATGGTTGGGAATCTACCTCAACAACGGTAAAATGTATCACCTAAACATTGGTGGTGATAATCTTTATGTCAATTACAGTGATGAGACACCTGACGAACTGGCACAAGGACACACTAGAAAGGACTTAGATGCCCTATAATGTCAGTATAAATTCAAGGTCCAATGGAACGCAAAGTCATTGTAAAACCTAAGTCTAGTAAGGCAAAGAATCGTCTTGCTAACATTATGGAAGGTAATCCCGTCTGTATTGTAGAGCAAGATACTGGTGGTGAATTGTTTCTTGCGTCTGCAAATCGTAAATACTTTATGTGGGTCAGCACTCGCACTGGAACTAATCGTTTCGGTGATAAGTCTGATAGAGATTGGGAAATTATACAAGATAATATCCCTGAAGGGTGGGAACCAAAACCACTTGGAAAAACTGCTGGATTCTATGAGGTCTTTGAGTGAAACTACTAAAATATAAATGGGAAATGATTGTATGGGGATTCACTGTATTCTCCAATGCAATCTATTTTCGTTGGACATTAGAGGATAACATTGATAGACTTGCATTTTTTGAAGAACTATCTGCTGGATACATTGAAATGCAAGATGAATATATGATGAATCAACCAGACTTTGACCCTTGGAATCTATCAGGTAGAGATTCATATTACACTTATGTGATGAGTCAAAATAAACTTTGATTAAATAGAAATGAAAATTCAAAATCAGGTTAATCCAATGAAACTCTGCAATCTTATCTTTTTTACACTTGTTGGTGTCTGTGTTGGTGGTATGATTTATGGTATTGTGAGCCACAGAAAAATCACCACAACATGCTTCCGTGGAGAAGAATGAACAAATTCATCACATTAAATAGATTTCTTCGGTATACACCATTCTGGTGGTGGTATCGTTTGATTTCTCATCAAGGATTTCGTTTTGATGATTATCATGTATGGGGAGAGTTTTGGAGTTCTCTAAATGGTGGATGGTTGGATATGAACTATCAATGGGAGTTTGAGAAGTTCTGGGGTAAGGGAGCGAAACCTGAAAGGATTGTGTTGCCAAAAAAGGATTTTGATGCTCTTGTTGAGAGACTTAATGCTCCACCAGACCCTAAAGTAGTGGAAAGATTAAAAGAGATTATGGCAAAATGCACCTTGGGATGATGATTATGTCAATTGAAGTAAAGGAAAATGAAGATGGGTCCTTTGACATCTCTTGGGATGAGAATCACCCAACTGAAAGTATGTTCAATACTTGGACCGCAGATGATTTCACTAAAGCAATTTCTGATTACTTAGATAAATTAAAAGAAAACCAACAAGGAAAACAACAATGAGAAATGTTTCAAATCAAATTGAAAGAGAAACAACCAATCAGGTTAAGTCAAACTTTTACTATATTTTTTGGGGAGTTATGGCAGTTGCCGTAGTTGCTGGTCAAATCTATGTTGGTTTGGGTTATCGTGAGATGGCAAAAGCAACTAAGTCTGCTTCTATTTCAGTAAGTTGTATCAAATGATAGAAGTTCAAAAGGAGTTGCTAGAAGAAGTTTTTTCTGCCATTCGTAAATATCAGCATCAAAATCTTCAAGATGTAACAATTTACGATAAGTGTCAAAAAGTTCTAAATGAATTATATGAATTGACATATACTCAACAAAAAGAACAGGTTAGATGAAAGAATATACAAAAGAAGAAAAGAAACTCATTTATGATGCTGTAAGGTATTATCAAATGAACGCAGTTCCACTCAATAGCAAGAGTTATCAGATTTGCGATGCTATTCTAAATGACCTTTTTACAGAGGTTAAATCAAAATACATTGAACCAGCATATGAATCAGGAAACTAAATTTCATCTTGCTCTTATTCAGATTGAAAATCTTTCACAATTAGTGAAAGACAATGAATACGAGCATTTTTTTGTATCACATCTTGTCCCTATTAAAATAGAACTTGAACGGCAACTTTCTTTGATTAAAAAATGAATGAACGTCATATCGGATACGAAATCGATTGTGATTATCTTTGGATTAATATGCTCACATCTATGAGAGAAAAGAATCCACAAAGATTCTATGAATTTTATAATGATGGCACGATTTATTATTATATGGATAAACTTCAGTATCGGCATTTGACTAATGATTAAGACTCATTAGACTTAATTTTCAGGGTTTTGACTTTTTCAGGAATCCTGAAAATTGCCAATTCCTGAAAATTGGGACTCTTGGGACCGACCACTTGTGGAACTGGCACAGACACCCTGCCGAGAGGTCGGCATTGCCCTATAATAAGAGCATCCTCAAAGGGACAATGACTGATTCCAACCTTTCTAAAATCAAACCCAAACTCCGTACTCAAGGTGTTGTTTCTGGAAACTTCGGTAAGGCAAAAGTAAAAGCAGGTTCTCCGATGCGTGATATTGGCACAACAAATGCCAAAGTAGTTAAAATCAATACGCAGGATGATTACCTGGACCGACTGCATCGTGCCTATGTGGCAACTGATGATGAGAAACTGAAGAGGTTTATCTTCAATGAAATTAAAAAGATTCTGATTCAACGAGGTCAATGGTGATGACTGGAATACAAATAGAATGCGAGATTCGGAAGTCAGTTAAGCAGCACTTGCTTGATTGTCTTAAACGTCCAGAGTATTACAACTATCCTCATCACGATTTAGTTGCAGATTATACTGCAAAGATTGCAAGGATAGATGAGTTTCTAGAAAAGTTTGACAAGTAATTTAATTAACTAAAACAATGCAATTCAATTTTAACACTGTCAAAGAGTTTTACACTGAAAACATTACTGATGAAGTTCTGAGGAAAGCAGGATTGACTGCTGGTATCTTCGGTGTCGTGATTGTTTCTCAACTCCTTCTTCACGGATTTGTTGAGATTGTTGATAGTATTCCTGTGTTTAATTCTCTGATGCAGGTTGTTGGTGTTTATGCAACTGTAAGGTTTGTTCTTGCAAACCTTACAACTCAAGAGAAACGTGATAATCTGGTAGAAAATGTTCGGAATACCTACCAAGATGTGGTAGGTTGATTGAATACATAAGTATAACGATGGACAGTTTTTGGACTGTCCATTACTACTTGATGAAGCACCCAAAAGGTGCTATGATACTAAGGTAAATCAATCGAGGTTATGCCCGAGTCTTACACATTTACAAGTGATGCCATTACCTATATCGGTTTGGTTGGTGTTATCAGCACTGTTGTTATTGTTTATTCCGTTTTTCGTTCTTACTGGTCTAGTCCTTATCGCAAATGAATTATCAACAATTCGAAAAAACACTTCCCGAGTATGAAAAAGACCTCAAGGAAGCAAAGAAAAAGTTCGATAAACTCTCCAAGCAATACAAAAAGTGTAGGAGTGCGTATCAAGCAGAGATGATGTATGATGACCTCACAATCCTGAATGAAGATATTTCCGAACTTCAGATGATTGTGAAGGAAATGCGGCAACAGAAAAAACTAGCAGAAATTGATTCTTATTGATTATGCAGACAATGGACCTATATAATGAAATTTTGAAGTCTCAAGAAGTGCCAAAAACAATGGAAGAGTTCGCAACCGAACTCACAGAGGATCCAATAGTTCGAGATAACTTTCTTGAGGAGTTTGTTGATGAAGTAATTGATTCAATGGACCCTAAGGACATTATCCGTGCTTATGCACATACTCTTCTTGAGGATTTGTATAAGCAATGTGATGATCACCAAGAAGACTATATTATTCAGGAATGTGCTGAATGTTTCCCTTATGTGCTCCAACGTTTCGGAGTTGAGATAGAAGATAATGCTAAAAATTGATACTTACAATTATTGTCAGAAATGTTTTGAAGTTATGGAACTTGTCTGCACTCAAGGGATGAAACATTATACTCATCTTTTGAGTATTACGACAGACGAAATTGATTTGTTCTTCTATCAAGAACACTTCAATGAATATAAGTGGTATGATGTTTGATACCACTTGTGCCACTAATCCTTCTGGCACATAACACTTTACAAGGCAGGGAAAACCTGCTATGATGTATTCATCAAGTCAAGGGGGTTTCAAGATGATTGACACTTGTATTCTTCACGATGATTACGAGGACTTCGCACAGAAGTTTCTCGGTGTTGACTATGAAGATTATATTAGTCTTCAAATGGGTCTTCCTGACGAAGATGAATTAGAAATTGAGTATCCTGTGATTGCTTGATTTCTGGGAATGGATTTGCCCATAAAGTTATCCACTCTTTGTTCACTTGACTTTTTATTAAATGTCTGCTAAACTGATTGCACTTGCTTCTGAAATCGTTGATACCAACCCTGCTGGTGCTCAACTGATTGTCAATCTGACTAAAGCAGAAACTGGTGCTGATATTATTGAAGCACTTGATAATTATGACTCCACTGTGCTTGAGAATCATACTGAACCTGTGGATTCTGAAGATGACGATTATGTTACTCTTACTGATTCTGAAGGTACTGTAACTTACGTTTGATTGCAGTTTAACTAACTAACTCTTTTTCTTTATTATGGCACGTCGTAACAAATCTGCTTCCCGACAAATGGTTGAATCTCTGAAAGAGCAACTCACAGAGTATTTCCGTGAAAACGTCTTTGATGATTATGATTACGAAGATTTGACTGGTTCTGAACTCTTTGAGGCACTGGTTGAAACATTCAAAGAACTTGAGAATGACCTCAAGGAAGAAATGAAACCGATTCAGTATGTGCTAAATAAACTTGACCCAGAGGATTCTGAATCTCATCTTTAACGGTTAATTTTTACGGGCATTAAAGGTCCAAACTTTAAGTAAGTCCCACACCCTCTATGCCTCTTAATAATGCACAAACAGGAGGGTCTCTTGTCTCAGTAGCTCAGTGGAATAGAGCAACCGCCTTCTAAGCGGTCGGTCGTTGGTTCGAATCCAACCTGAGACGTTATCCAACTATAACAATGAAACTCAAAGTTCTTAGTGATTTGCACCTGGAGCACTTTGTTGCTTGTCAAGTATTTGATGTTGGTGAAGGTGATGTTCTAGTTCTTGCTGGAGACATTCTTTGTGCCAAGCATTTCAAGACTGATGGATATATCCACGCAGTCTATGATAGATTCTTGAATGATTGCAGCAAGAACTATAATAAAGTTCTTTATGTGATGGGAAATCATGAGTTCTATGGATATAACTATGAAGGGACCAAAAAGAAATTAAAAGAGAATCTTCCTCATAATTTCCATCTCCTTGATAATGATACAATAACAATCAACAACTGGAACTTCATTGGTTTCACCCTCTGGACTGATTTTCGTAATGAAAATGCTCTGGAGATGATGGAAGCAGCACAGTGTATGAATGACTATAAGGTTATTCGTATCACTCCGAAGTATCGGAAGATGAATCCATCGGATACTCTTAACTTCCACAAGGATAGTAAGAAGTATCTTCTCAAGCAACTACAAACACTGAATGAAAACGTATTTGTCATCAGTCATCACGCACCGAGTTATCAGTCGATACCGCAGCAATATAAGAAAAATGCTAACGGTGCTTATTGTAGTAATCTTGATGATGTTATTTTGAATCATCCACAAATCAAATACTGGGTTCACGGACACACTCACAATGCCTTTGATTATATGATTGATGGTTGTCGTGTTGTTTGTAATCCTGGTGGTTATCCAGGTCAAGATACTGGATTCTTTCCAGATAAATTCTTTGACATCTAGATACTAATGGAAGTATAATCATTCCACTCAAATACTCTTATGGACTACTTAAAAATTGAACCAAACCAAACTATACTTGTTCTGAACGCATCTTACGAACCAATTAACTTTACTAATTGGAAGAGAGCAATCGTGCTGCTTATGAAGAATAAAGCACAGGCACTTGGTAAGAGAGTCATTCGATTGGTTAATTATATTAAGTTGCCATATGCGAAACTCGCACAGAACAAACCATCACGCACAATGATTTACAAACGTGATGGGCATAAGTGTCAGTATTGTGGTTCAACTAAAGAACTTACTATTGACCACATTATTCCTCGTTCTCGTGGTGGTGAAGATACTTGGGAGAATCTAGTTGTTGCTTGTATGCCTTGCAATTCTCGTAAGGGTGATAAACTCCTAGAAGAAACTAATTTAGTTCTTCAAACTGTTCCAAGAAAACCACTCAACAAGATGCTATTCTCTCTGGATAGGTCAAACGTTCCTGAATGGAAAGAATACACCTATGCCTAAACTCGATAATGAGTTCTACACTGTAGAATATGAGTTTATGGGTGAGAAGAAGTTTGCCTGTTATTTTCAACTTGAATCCGCACAGGAAGCAATGATGAAAATGATTAAGAAAGGCATGGTTGTGAATGGATTAGAAACCAAGACTCTCAAAAAATAGTCAGTGTGCCACTTGTAGCACTGTCCCTAACACCTCTCCAAACCCATGGAGGGGTGTTATACTATGGAGACAAGCAAAGGGGAGGGATGACTCCGAATTGGCAACACAACTCAGGAAAACGTAAGTCTACAAAAGGTTCTTGTAAGGGGAAACTCAAAGCAAGAAAACAAGCATTGCAACACATCAAACGCAAACTCAAAGTAATCTGATGACTTATCAAAATCTTCTGGAGATTCTTCAGACTCTGACTCTGGAGCAGTTGAAGTCTGATGTGTCAATTTATGACATTGCCAATGATGAGTTTTATCCGATGAATAGTTTTCATTTTGCAGATAAAACTGTAGATGTTCTTGACACTGACCACCCTTACGTTTCTTTCTGATTATGTATCGCAATCTTGCTAATCTCAAGCAACGGGTTGATGACCTGATTGCAACATATGGTGAAGATGCCTATGTTGCTGCATTTGTTTTCAGTCCTGCTGATGTATTCACTATGGATGAGAACTTTGTAGAGCAATATCTTCCTGATGAAGATGCTTGTGAAGTTCTTTATGAAGTAGGAAATACTGATTACATTTATCAAGTAATTGGTGAATGTATTGATGATGAAGTTGCCCGTCTGAAACTCAAGCAAAGTATCAAAAAATGAAAGAAGTCACCATCACTGTTAAACTCCTCCTTGAGGATGACCAACCCTCTTGCGATTGGATTTATGAAAGCATCTACGAACAACTGAATCACGATGCAGGAGAAGCAATCTTGGAGTATACTGATGATGAACCTGAGGTAAAAGTAGGAACAACGGACTGATGAAATTAACATTACAAACTGCTGCCGCAGTTGAACGATTGCAAGAAGCACTTGCAGGAAAAACAAATGACGACTTTGATTTTGTAGTTGGTAAAATCAAATCACTTGTAACTCGAATAGAAAGCATCCAAACAATCACAAACGAGTTAAATCACCAATGAACTCTAAAGTTATTACCTACGGACTGCTTGCTTTCTTTGCTGCCATTGGATGGAATGTTCTTCTCATTCAACGAGACAAAAGAATGTTTGATGCTTATGAAAAGAAAGTAGTAATCGAACGACTAAAGAATCCCTCCCTCCAATTCACTTAGAGAGTGGTTTGAACGTCAAGTAGGTTTGCATCCAGATTGCAATTTGAAATGATTATAAATTAAAGAGGTTATTTTATTGGCAGATGGTTTCTCATTACACACCCAAGGTTAATGATTACGTCAAATGGAAAAAACTAGAAGGATGGGTTTATTTCAAGGATGAAGAATACATTACCATTGAAATTTCAGTAAAAGAAAAGAAGTGCGATAAAGGAACTCATCACAAGAAAGAGCATATTCTTGTATTGTGCTATCATAATCAATGGAAAGAACTTGAGTATGTAAAGTCAAGGGAATCAAAATACGACGAGGAAGATGGACCCGTGTGCCACCTGTAGCACTGGCACTATAAAGTCCCGCAGACCCCCCTGATGCCCTATAATACAGAGACACAAGCAAAGGAAACCACTTGGTAGACCTCAACACTGTTTTCAACTACACTGCTTCACGTTGGGATTGGCAAGATGGTAATGTCAATCAAATGTGGATTCAAGAGATTGAAGAATCTCCTGATTGCTACCGTTATGTTGCTGTTGCTTACAATCCTCGTAAGGATGCAACTATGGTAATGTCTGAACCTCGTTGCTATGCTGATACTCTCAACTGGGTTCGTAAGTGGTGCAATTCTTTCTGTATTCTTCCTGAATACTGCTGATTCATTCTTCAGTTAATCAACCACACTTCTTCATTATGACTTTCACCTTCCCTCGTCTGTCTGCTGGTATCTACGAAGTTCAGAAGGATTCTAACACAGTTGGATTCATTCGTAAAGTCAATGCTGGTAAGTGGATGGTTGCTGATGTTGTAGATACTCCAC
>B570J13895_1000165_pt1 | contig 13046 bp, 10 predicted proteins | sample LakMenepilimnion_2_FD_13895 | JGI IMG/M metagenome (IMG submission 13895) | reverse complement strand
CAAGAGAGAATTGACAAGCGAAAGTCACATTGGCTCAGTCATTTCCTTGTCGAATACTACCGTGAAACCACAAGTGCCACAATGGAAGGCCGCATCGCTAACCTTTACAAGGCTGCAGAGAAAGCCGCTCAAATTTCTCTGCTCCAAATCCAAAGGACAGTCTTGTACAAGTTCAAATTCAACCCAGATTACCAAGTGCCGGCTACGACAATTGCCACACAACTATGGAATCACTTTGAATCTTACGGCTTTGAACTTTCCATTGGCACCTCAACCTTCAAATGTAAGGAGCCTTCGAAACCTTACATGCACCCGGAGACCCGACAATACATCGGACACCAACCCGAATGTAAGCGACAATATAACATTGAACCCAAATTCACACACAGTGGAGATTTGGACTGTTTCTACTTAAGGAAAAAGTTTGAAACGTCCAGATCAAAACTGACATTTGTGTGCTGGCTTCGAAGCGCGAAGATTCCACAAATCTTGATCCTTAACAAGGTGGAACTAGCTCTCCCCAGCACATTTTCCTTGTTGACCAATGAAAATTTACGCATCTTTTTCATACAACAATGGGAACAATCTTTTCAAATGCGAGACATCACATTTGATGAATGGTTCGATGACACTGGATACACAATCAGATTGCCAAAATCTAGTCCGGAAAACCATGACGAACTCAAGCGCTTCCGGCTACCCACCTGGCCTCTCACGATGCAAGAACAGTACGAAATGCAAGTACTGGAACAGCAACGCCAAAAAGAGGAACAGCAAAAAGACACAGTCAAACTAGTGGAAAGACGTACCACTAGGTCTGACGACGAAGATGCTCCTGGCCGAATCACCAGAGGCATGGCTTATGCAACACAAAATCGACACAAGTATCCAGGTATTCAAGAGGCCCTTGAAAAATGGATCCAAAATGATGAAGGAATGGAATTTGAAGATCACTTTCACAACCAAACTCTGCCGGCAACGTTGCCAACAACCAAAGAAGCTTGGCAACGGTACCGATCAAAGTCTCTTTCATCCAGCCAAGAAGACTCCTTGGCCAAGCACATGGCTAATATCAACCTGAGCAGCTCGACAACCAAGGAGACCAAGCAACGCAGAAGCTATCATTCCAAGCACCCAGAGTCATACGAAAAATGCTTTGGAGCAGCAGCGATCCTGCAACCAGCTTCAACTCATGATTTTCTGATGACCGCTCTTCACGTCCAAGCCAACTACAAGATGACAAAGAATATCTGGCCTGCCCTCATGGCTATCAGTCCCAATGACTTTAGACCCCAAGGCAGGTTTGCACATATTTTCATACCAAAATATGTCTATGTGCCCAAGGAGATATTCGCTTATCTTGGCCTCACTTCGACAAAAACGACACCATTGTACCACCTGACTTGGCAATTTTGCTATGCAGCAAGGCAAGAAGCTGGTAAATGGGTCACTCAAGAGGACGTAGAAGACTCAGTCTCACACTGGAACGATATCTTGCAAAACACGCATGGTCTCAACAACATGAACCTCAGTCTCATCGATGTGGTTCAAGCTCAAGCCGCCAGAAAATGGTATGCAGTCACGTGCCAGGAAGAAAAAGACCCATACGTGTGGTACGACATGTTCATCAGACCTACGGAACCTTTATTCGCCAGAAAAACTCTGCTGAATGAAAAACTCGTCTTGGCCTTCAAATGTCAAAACCACACCAAAAGAGTTCTTCAAAATGGTATGCAACCTGGTCAACATACCACATGACGACATTCCCCTCACAGCAGTCGAATGTGTTGAAGAAATGTCCAAGATTCGACACCTCCCTGCCAGAGCCCTCATCCAGATCACGGAAATGGACCCTCCAGTCAGCCAATGCAACAAGGTCAGACTGGAACCAAACTCATTCTCCAGGATCTGGGACAGTTTCTGTGAAGCGGACAAACCTACGTCCACAACTTCATCAGGAAGAGGATCTATCCAATCTGAAGCACTGGATGTCTCACAATCTTATCTGGATATAAGAATTGATGAGTGCCAGAATGAAATGCAGCAGACACGCGAACTGAGAAGGAAAACAAATGACTTCCTCCTCAACGCAGAACGGCAGAGAAGCCCCATCTTCGGTCAACAACCGACCTCGCAAAAAGAATTGGAACGACAATACTACCACACTCGCCTCCAATTCTTCGACATCAGAATGCAAATGCTCCAAGAAGAACTGGACCTCTTGCACAATCAAAGAGACTATCTGATGAAAGAACACAAAGACTTGTGGCAGATGACAGCGCAAGAAATCGATGAAGTCATCAAGGATCTCTTCAAACAACAACATCAAGTTGAAGAGATTCGTCACAAATACGACACACTCATCGCCGAAACTCCGGACACAGACGAAAATACCCAAATCCGGAACCAATATCAATACAGTTTGAGATTGGCACAAGTCCGATTGCAATCAATTGACGAGTCGATTGAAGAAGCCAGAAGGCAGAAACATTGCAACCAAACGATGAGTCCACCACAAGTCAAAAGGCCACCGAGACCACAAAGTGAAGCCTACCCAAGCTCAGTGTTCCACAAAGAAGTACCTCGGAAACCAATGGGAGTACCATGGGATCAAACTGCAACTATTCCCATCTACTCAACTGAACCAATAGAAGTAGAGGACAGAAGGAAAAAGATTCACCCTTCTTTACCCACCTATGGTTACGTTTCACGACAAGAAAAACTTCACAAATCAGTTGTCACAAGGAAACCTCAACGAGTCTACCAAATAGAGGAAGCACCAGAGTGGACAAACCTTCCGTTGTCAGCTACAGAATACGTCAACAGGGGATACCCACAAGTGCCATCAAACGATGCAAAAATCACATCTGAACCGTTATACCGGAAGTTCAACATGGATGGCCTCAATGACTACTGTCAAATGGTGATCAAGACTAGTCACCATAAGCAGCACGAAATTCTCCTCATGATGGCCTACATTGGTAGACCAGAAGGATGGGAAACAATGAGCAATCCAATCCACATTCCTATTGCATTATCTGCGGATTTCATCGAACGAATCCAATTGGCATGCAATACCAAACTTCCTCCAGCATGCAAAGACAAAGTCCATCCAAAAGCATGCCTGTTCAACACCACATTGGACAAAGCAAGACTCATCATAGACATCTCCATCAAACCAGAGAAAGGACCTCACGGTGAAGAGCGCATTGTTACCATCAACAAGCACCAGAAACACCAACAGGCCCTGGACCACACAATCAAGGTACCCTGGATCCAACTACCCAAGATGCTACAGATGCTGAACTCGGTTATGAGCGAATACGAGTACACACCAGTAGATCTACAAAGCAGCTGACTAGAGTGTCCCACACCAGAGGAACTGCGGCAATGGTCTGCCAGCAAAAGAAAGCAAGCCATTGCCGCACTCAACAAAGACGAACTCTTCTGGATGTTTCACCACGAACACAACAAGTACAGAAAGAGGCAAAACAAACCCCGCCACCTGGTACCAAATTTGGGACTACTAATGTCACACCCTCCAGGCACGTACCACAAATTGGAAAACATGCTTCACGACAGAGTGGTAGAATTCATGACAGCAATGATGTCACCAACGGCTCACAAACATCATTGGGCACAACGAGCAACGAACTCTCGATTGCTCCTAAAACATTACTGTCAACTGCATAGCATCTACATAGCAGTATACTCTACCATGCATGACAACCCAAAAGCTTTCACCATCGCATGGGACAGATACGTTGCACTGCATTGCAAACCACATGAAATCACTGCAGCTCAACAATATCCATCAGACTTCCCCGCATGCGAAGACGAAGACATCTGCATGCTTTGTGCATTACAGTGGGAAAACATTCCAAACTTTAATGCGCCGCCCCACAAATGCGAATGTTGTGAAATGCCGGATGAAGAAATTCTCATCCCAGACCTTTCAATCTTCGTTCCATATACACCCAATGGATCACAAGATGAACACCGTAATCAGCACCTATGGAGTTACACGGCCAACACATCTAAACTCCAAATGTGCTTGACACCTGACGAACCATCTTCAAGTTCTTCATAAACAATACCTCACTGCTTGACTAGCGAACTGGTCTCTTCAGGAGAATCGCCCCATTAGCCCACAGCATTGCGCACATCTGGTGAAGGGACGCCTGAAGATCACAGTAACAGTTCCACTGGTCCTTCCTATGGGCAGGAGGCCCATACTGATCTAGGTATTGTAGAAAATTGACACAGACAATCAACAACGAAGTGGACATCATTTTCTTTTCATACAACCAATCAAGAGTACAGAAGGATGTCAAAGTTCAACCATCACACAATTGTTTGAATGTTAAAGTAAATGAATCTTTAACACATGCTGATGGTTGAAGACATCAACAACGAAATCCAAAGGAAAAGAATACTGGAGACACCAAGATTTGGCTCTCGCACGGATACGGTCCAAAGCGATTTTTTTTCTCAGCCAAAACAACGAGGTGCTCAGTACTTGACAAGTGAACTAGTCTCTTCAGGAGAATCGCCCCATTAGCCCAACGCATCACGCACATCTGGTGAAGGGACGCCTGAAGATCACAGTAATAGTTCCACTCGTCCTTCCCACTGGATTATCTGAGAGATCCGCCGAAAAACTACGATGTTTTTCCCAAATTTTTCAACCTTCACTCTTTATACTCCACTTGCGTTGCGACAAAGAAGAATTGAAGAACAGAATAAAGACCAGGAAGTACAATGTTTTTTCCAAACTTTCTAACCTTTATTCTTGAGACTCCAAGTTTGTTTCTACAGTCAAGACAAAGAGAAAATACTCTTGAGACTCCAACTTTGTCTCGACATCGAAGCACAGAAGAAAAAGAAGATCGACATCTACATTTTCTTATCAATTATGTTCAAGAAGAAAAGAACAAAATTTTTCAAACATCAAAAGGGGGTTCAAAGGACCTATGTTACAGTAGCGAACCAGTCTACAGTCCATGGGACGAACCCAACAAGAAAGAAAAATACAATATCAGCGAACCGCTACACAGACGGACACACGTGGGCTGAACCTCCAAGTAACAAATCATTCAGAACGAACACTTTTGTTAGGAGACAGCCACAGTTGTTGTATTTCTCAAACTTTTCTGCTTGATCGGAAAACATAATTGGTCGGAATCAATCTTTTTCTCCAAACCAGATTCTGTAAACACCTAACGGTGTTTCCGGAATCACCGACAAAAAAATATCCGCATTCTGCTAACTTTCAAAAGGCCGGCCAACCTTTAAAGGAAGTTAGCTTGGACCGCCAAAACTCCAAGTAATTTGGCACTCTTTAGAAGCAAGAGCAACGTCGTAACACCTCTATGTACACAAAAGGTCAAAAAGGCGAGATGAAGGGTTTTACAATCCAGTCACACTCTTAAGTGAGCTTCAATCGAGGGCAACCTTATTGGTCACTGAGAAGTTATCGCACGCTTCTCAGGAGTTACTGGTGAAGATTGAAGACTGGAACCGCGGACCTCGCTGCGTTATATGACTCCTTACATTCCCACGAACGGAAGGGGCTATCGGGTGAACAATGGCCTCACAGCCGGATGTGACAAACACTCTACAAGATAGCTCAGTCTGGACAGCCAGAGAGATAACGACCCGGAGAAAGTGGTCCACCAAAAGGGCCGGATAGCAGAATAACCCACTTGTAACGGCGAGAGTTTCTCTCAATGTGACTAGCAATCATTTGGGCCAAATGCGTACACTTTAATATTACATCGGGAGGCCCCGGTATCTCTCAAAGTCGCCTGGCAAGCACGACTGTCATCTGGAAAACAACACAGCTCTGGATACAGTGGGCTGAGATGTAAAGCGAAGTTGGTAACTTGTATTGACGAGGGTTGATACAAACCACAAGACACCGGTCTGGAGATACAGTTGTTAGCAGCGGCGACAAGTCTGATCAACGAACTTGCCAAAGCCTGTGTTATTGAAGACAACAATGCCTCCAGAAACGGAACTGACTGGTAACTTCCCGTGAGCGATGGTATGGTCATGCCCAGCCCTAACAGTAACGATCAGACCCCACCTGAGACGAAAAGATACGACGAAACAAATGACGACGAAGAGCGCATTTCTACAGCATCACAAAACACGCAATTCACCGAAACTTTTGAATTCCACAATTTTGACAGTTGCTGTTGTCAGTCTTAGCTTCAGCAAGAAGAAATCACGACCTGTCAGACACATTCAACACTTTACCCAATTTCACCGATTGTGACTGGCAAACCATTCAAATCAGCAGTATTGACATTGTTTGAGTTGGAAATCTCCGAACCCAACTCACCAATGTCCAGAAAAATACTGACCAAAGATAACCCAAAGGCTTTAAGGAAAGGCTTCCCTTACTCTAAGCCAATACCGGTTCAGGACTGTGAAGACACCGATACCACGGATAAGCTCCTATGACGTCACGTACTTCAACTCCGTTCAAAATTCTCTTCGAGAAACTTATAAGAACTCATCACTCTTGTAAGAGTAAGAAGACACCAGTCTACAGCTACCCAAAGTCTATAATGCCTGAGAAACCTCGGTTTGAAGTCCATTTGCCAATAACCAAAAGCAACTGGAATTTTCAAGTTTGACTTTTCAAGCAAGAAAGGCTTTGGAAAAGCTACAGACTACACCCTGGCCACATCACAAAATCACATGCACTTCTGGACAATCTGAACTCAGTGATACAATTTTGTCAAGAAAACGGACAGGCTACACGCTCTTCAAGATGTTGTAATTGGTGTCAAACCTCCGATACACCAAGCTACAACCAGGATATTGTCATGCACCCCACAGAGTTTTATCGCATGTCAATGAAGGAGCACAAAGCCACATCAAACTCTAGGCAAAAGAGTTCAGTTAACCTGGATGTTACTCAACACATCTGAAGGAAGCGTCCGGCAACTAAAATACTCAACATTTTACTTGCCACCAGAGGAAGACCTCGAGTGCATCGCACACCTAGTTTGCTAGTCACCAAACAAGATTGTGCACCTGGAACACATTCTATCACTAGTCACTGAAGAATAGTGTACCAGTCAATTCATCATCCCACATCTTATCGAGCTTTCACAAAACAACACCTAGCAAAGATGGTGANTGCTTTCGAAAAAGAGGGATCTCCAATGCTTGGACCATCTGGATAGATCGGACCAAGCACTGATTTGAAGATGAAAAATCCTTGTCTTAGGTTTGGGACGAATGCTGAAGTCTCCAGTAAAATTCTTAAGCAGCTTCGCAGCTGAATTGGTTCTAGCTTTGACTTAGCTACTCCGTACATCTCCGTACAGGCAGGTTAAAGGCCTCTTCACCGAAGTCAATAACATCTTCCAAACACTTTTGGCAGCCACCTTCAACAGAAGCGAATTCGAAATATTGTTAACCAAATCTTCTTCTTCTCATCAATCAGGATAGCTTCCAACACTTCTTCAAGTACACCAAAACTTGCCTCCAACAAGAACCGTTTTTGAGGCAACACCTAATCACTCAACTGAAAGTGATACTTGATGTACGAAAACAAGAATTCTATGAACAAAGAAGGCTCCAAAACTAACCATCATCTTCATTTCTCTTCATAGGAGAGGTTTGGATTCATCTTCGCTCTTGTACGACAAACACGCTCATACAATGAACCTTTCAGAATATGGGCACTACAGGAGATCAAAAGCGTCTTCAAACACTTCAAGAAGCTCTTCCGTGACAACTTCAACATCGTCACTGAACATATGAAACTGACACCAACCACCATCATCAGGCTTCATATCTTCTTGGAAGACACTTATTCAGACCCTTCTTTAAGAGATGATCAACTGCTTCTAGACTTCTTCAAATTTGAACAAAGACTAGAAATCAGAACACGACACATGGAATGGAGAATCAGAGCAGAAAAAGCAGAAAAAAGATCATTTCTGCCACACTAACTTCTTTGTCTTTCTTCATAGGGGAACCTTGCATTCGTCTTCGCACTTGCCAAACAAGCACGCTCATACGAAGAACCATTCAAAGCATGGGCGATACAAGAAATCAAAAGTCTTTTCGAGTATCAAAAACAACATCCAGATAAAATGGAAATGGCAAGAAAGAATCCGAAATCAGCCACCCTCATCAGATTCCACATCTATATGGAAGACTGCTATGCAGACCCCCTACTACGTAATGAACAAACACTCGTATCCTGGTTCAAATACACTCACAGAGTCAGGAATAGAGTGGAACAAACAAGACAAAGAATAAGAGCAGAGCAAATAAGAAGAAATCCAACGTTACAACATCCAACTGAGGACTAATCTTACTATTCAATTCTCTTCACAGAAAGAATTCGAATTTCTTCTGGTATTCACCACCACCCTCTTCAAACAATCTCAACAACTGAAGCAATGGCTGATACCCAAAATCAAAGCAGCCTTTGAGGACCAGAAGATCAAATTTGCCAACAACCAGCTCCCTCCACAACCTTCTGCCAACGAAATCCCCCAAGATTTCCTCACAGACCTCTTCGCACTCCTTGAGCATTGCCTATCGGAACCACCACACATCAGACAGGAAATGCTACACCGGATCTATGACACCCTCCGGCAACAACTAATAAGGAATCAACAACAACAAGAGATCTGTAAAAGAAGCATCGCTTAATCCAACTTTTCTCCTTCTCTGCAGTGTGAAGTCAACAACATCGAAGACTTCAGAAAATTTGTCCGTCAAAAACCATACCCAGAAAGATGGAACCTAATCAGAATTGCAGAAATCAAAGCATACTACAACCTTATCCACGCTTTGAATGAAATTGAACACCTCCTAGGAGAAAGAGTTGAAATTACAGATAGCATAATGAACATCGCACGAAGAAGATTTGCCTTAAAACCAAATTCTTCTTCTTCAACAGGATCTTCCTCATGAATTTCACGAATTCATGGCCTTCTGCGACGCACAACATGTACACATGAGACAATTCCTTCTAGAAGAAGCAAGAAGTTATCTTCTCCAAAATCATAAGAAGACTCTTGCTTATCTGAAAATGCTACAAGAGAGATACCAATAACTTTTCTCTCTTTATCGATTTTTGCAGAGCATCACTACATCTCTTGTCAGCAACATCATCACACAGACAAGAAAGAGAGCAAAATCGGGATCACAAATGGGCCTTTTAGAACTTCTTTTAGTCGATCTTAAAGCCTTAACGTTATTCCAAGGATGCTTATCTGATATGAGACATCTTTTCACACCAACAGGAAGAAATCTCGTATCCCCTCCTGTACTGGATGCTCAAGGAATATCTCAAGAATACAACGCGATTCATCGACGACCACCTTTCGATTCAATCCGAGGCACAAAACAACGGTGCCTAACGAAGGCCAAACCTCCGTCTTTTCCTCCTCACCTTCTTGGTTGGTCGACAACAACTTCTCTACAATCACTCTTCTGTGATGCCTTAAATCCAAACTGGAAACCTACCAGGGGCTCTTACAAACCTTGGAAAGGTTACCATCTGTACGACGAATACACCTTGTCTATCAGAGAAAAGCTTCGAAGACGAGACATTCAAATCTTCGATGACCATTGGGTCGACATCACTGGAGAAGTTCCTATGTTTAAGGCCGACACTATCACTATCTACTTCCGTAAATACCTCAAATGGTGGAGACCAAGAACTCCATACGAAAAAGAATGGGAAGATCTTCAATATCAACAAGAAATTGAAGAATGGTAACTCAACATCATTCTTTCATTTCTTCATTCAGATAATACCACAAACCATCATCAACGCTGCTCTAACATCAAAATGGCGAGGCAGCAGTGAAGCACTTCAACACACATATCCCAACTATGATGGAATAGTGCTTCAAATACGACAGAAAATCATCAGAGGAATCATCACCATCAAAAATGATCAATGGATTGACACCGAAGAAGATTTTGAGCCAATCAACTGTGCTAACACCTACGTTTGTTGCCTCAAATTCTGGAGACGATTAACTGACGAAGAAAGGACTTTCATCAAATCTTTACGTCCTCTTTTTCACAGGATCTAGGATCACTCATGATCAATTCTGCACTGGACCCAAATTGGAAAGGCAACCTTAGCCGCCTGGAAGAGAAAATCCCCCACTACGACGACAAAGTTTTCCACATAAGAAGAAAAATAGTTACCGGACGAATGGGAATTGTACGAGACTACTGGATCGATATCGATTGGAATCTGCCTCCAGTACACTTTTACAAGACCTACACTCATCTACTTCACCTTTGGCGAACTCCAGGCCCTACCGAAATTATGCTTCCCAACAAATATGTAGAAAACTACAGAACCGGACACTTCACTGGACAACCAGACGCCCCTACAGTGCCAGAATTATACTCACAACCTGCTCGTAGAACCTACAGAAAAAGAAAGCTCTAATAATCGCCTCACACTTCTTCACTTTCCAGCCCTTCCACCGCAACACGTATGCAAGAGCACGTTACATCACAGAGGCTCTGCTCCCTTTATTTGATCTTTGGCAACTCAAGCGCACAAAGAATCAAATAGAGCGAATAATGTTCATCAGACACAAAATCATACGTGGAGCCCTTCATATGTACCAATCTGAATGGCATGACAAAGAACTCCATCTCAACCCTACACCTATCAAGCTTACAAAACATTTGCATAACTTGAAAAGATGGAGAACATTATCCGATTACGAACAAGGATATCTTGATGCCATACTTATGTCACACAGGTACATACAGCGAGCATGATCAATGACGCATTGGATCCATATTGGAGAGGAACCAACGAAGATGCCCTACCACCAATCACACATTACAACAACAAAGTCTTTGCTACACGAAGAAAAATCATCAGCAAGATTCTAGGAATTGTTGACAATCACTGGGTAGATTTACACAGAAACCTACCTACAATTCATGTGTCTAACACCGACGCCTATCAACTCGGATATTGGAGAACGCTCTCAACATACGAGCAAACTGTCATCAAAACGCTACCAAAGAAACCTTGGCTTGAAAATCCACGAAGTAATATTCTGGAAGTGATATCCAACAATAATCCTTGGCCAGCATTGAAACAGCTCAACACTGTCCGAAAATTGAAGATTTCAGTAGTACCAGAACACTTACTGAAATCACCTCAACGAGATCCTCGAATCTACCTGAAGAGAAATCTTCTACCTCTTCCTCAAGAAGAGACAGCACCTCAAAAGGACATCTTTACACCACCGATAGGAATTATCAAAGCTTCGCCTAGACCAACAACGGGCCGAGTTCTTGAAATCATCACTATGGATTCGCCTCCTCCCCCAAAGCGAGTTCTTGCAATAATCACACTTGATTAATTGCCCTATCGCTCCTCTCTAACATCAACTTCTTTTCCAATAGCTTCACACTCCATTCCTCATCGATTGCGCGTTAAACCCATTCTGGATGCCTGGAAATAGAATTTTCGAAGAACTCTATCCGGAATTTGACGAGAAAGTCTACCAAGTTCGAGAACGAGTCAGACAAATGAGAATCACTATCAAGAGAGCCTACTGGCATGATCCAACCGGTTTTATCGAACCCACCCCGATAACACACACGGTTGGTCAACATCATCTCAAGTTTCATCGCCCTGTCCTTGGAACAGAAGATATGGCCATTCGAGAATTGCCATATACCAACTTCGACAACACGAGAAAAATCATCATCACCGATTTACTTCGTCGCGTCAACGCCGCCAAGATGGCACGGATGAAAGCCAACCAGATCAGGCTCACCAGAGAAAGAGATAATCTTACTCCCACTCCGCATCCCATCAACATGACTCCAGCATCGTCAATCAGGAGATCGCCTTCGCCGCCACCTGAAAGGACATCGCCTACATCCCGGAGACCAAATCCGCCTCCAGACAAAACACCACGCAAGAAGCGCGCCTACAAGCCAAGAACGAAGATCTCCAAACCTTCTGCTTAAATTTGTTTTATACCTTAGCGCAAGCACACTTTAAATGTTTGACACGTTTTAATTGTCTCTTACATATTATTTAATTTTCCGAAGGCATCTTTTATAATATGAAAACATTTAATTCCAAATTTGATCCCTTCATTTCTTTACTTGCAATATAATGTAAAAATCCAATGATTTGATCAAGCGCGAAATTGTTCATTTACTTGCTTTTACATTCGATTTTCCCGTACTGTAATAATGCAAATACCTCTGACTTTAGCAATCGCTATTTTCAGCATGGCTCTTAACCACACAATTTCATTTTCCACTTATTTTTATGACAGAAAATAAGGTATAAAACGAATCATTATCATGTCATTATTATTATCATTTCAATTTTCATAATAATTTGACACTTAATATGTTGTATAATATTTCATTCAAAAATTATTTGTACACATATTCTTTATTATTTTAGGACCTATTCAAAATTAATTTGAAGGTTAACAGCTTACGAAATTTTATTTTTGGACCCTGAAATTTTGTAATAATTATTCTAGAATACCTTGGACCTCTATCTCTAGTAATAATTTACATTTGTTAACCTCATTCATATTTTTCAAAATTTTGTTTAGCCTCCTACATACTTTAAAAACCTCTATGATTCGATAAGGACGAATTATATTCCCGTTTTCAACAAAAGTAAATTTCACCCATTCAATTTTATCCTTAAAGTTCACATATAAACACATATGTGCACTTTTCGTACAACTAAACGTTAGTTACGATAGTAGTTTATCAAAGGATAAGCCTCAAAACGATTTGTTTTTCTTCATCACAAATCATTTTATCGGGCTTCCCCTTTTGCCGGGCTGCTGAGGACGCCACAATATTTAAGAGCAAATAAGATCTAAAATAGACCTTATTCACTCCACTATATAGTGACTTACTCATAGTAACCAACTATTAGTTATTTAAAGGCTTAAAGTATTAAGAAGGCTAAGTTTATTAACGCCCCCTTAGTTTAAGCATGAGTTGCTCCGCACACGTTGAAGAAGAAACACGTATTT
>B570J13895_1000134_pt1 | contig 14338 bp, 10 predicted proteins | sample LakMenepilimnion_2_FD_13895 | JGI IMG/M metagenome (IMG submission 13895) | reverse complement strand
GGAATTTTGGGGAGAATGGACTCCAACTGCAACAAGATTTCTTTTGTACAAACTCCCAGTAATGTGCTGTTGGTGTACTAATCTTCCTCCACTCCCAACTGGTGGTGTCATGATATCAGATAATGCTTGAGGAATGGTTTCTTTAGATTCTGGGGGGTATTCTGTATAGTTGAAGTTTGCCCATTGTTGATCTAGAGTGTGGGTTTTTAGTTGTTTGATGGCGCGACTTAGAAAGAATTCGTTTTCACCAAAGTATAAGTATGTTGGCATGGTAGTACGGCAATTGTATTGTCGTATACGAGCGATCGATCTAAATCCACTATGATTTTGTCTGCAAGGATGGGGAAGCAGTCATTCAACGAAATAATACTTTCGTTTACTGCTGCATACCTACTGGCTTTTTGGCAATCACACAGCCAAAAAATTCACTCTAGTTTTATTTTTTTACTTTTGTAAAGTTAGTATCCAAACAGTGCTATGCTTTACTTAAGTAGTTACAATTAAGACAATAAAATATCACTAATCAAAAATATGAGAGTAAAGTCCGTTAAACATCTGAGAAGGTGGATTGTTGAGAAACAATCGTCTTTCTCTGTCATTACCCAAACTGGTTCGTCGCTTCCAGATCATATACAACCTGATTTTATGGGTTGTGAGGACAAAAATTCATCCAGTGAAAAAGTAGTTGGCTTTTTCAGTGCTTATCATGGTATGAAAGCTAACATAGCTAACTTCTTAGCAACAGGATTACAAAACGCTGAAGATGGACAGGCTATATATGAGTTTCTCCAAAATGCCGCAGATTGTGAATCCGATACATTTTACATTTTTTATAATGATAAGTTTTTTCTGGCTTTGAATAATGGCATAGAATTTAAATTAAAAGATGTAGTTTCTATATTAAATACCAGTCAATCTAGTAAATCTGATAGTACAAATCAAGCAGTAGACTGCGACAAAATAGGTCGCTTTGGTATTGGTTTTAAATTGGTTCATAGATTAGTAGGTGAAAATGAAGGCTTAAAAGAATTAACAGAAGAATATAAAGGACCAATTTTGTTTAGTTGGACTAAACCTGAACAATTGGAATCACTTTTAAATGTTACTAAGGTCCAACAAATAGAATATGATAATGATTTAGAGGGAGAATCTCCCTGGCTATTTAAAATTTTAATAACTAACTTTCCTACTCAACCAGGTGAAGAAGTTAAAGATTTAAGCTATAAAAATAATGTTGTATTCACAGAAAAAGAACTGGGTGAATTACTGCAATTTCTTAGAGAAAATCAATCTAAGTTAGAATTATCAAAGCTTCACAGAGGTTCATTATTTTTCCTAAATCTGGGTGCAGGTAAGAGCCAAGCTTTAGACAAGCATTATGAGGATGACCTTAAAAAAGGCGTGGAATGTTCTCTCAATATGCTGAAATCCCTAAATAATGTAATATTAAAAGACAAGCATATTGACAAACTCGATTTACAAACTATAGAGTTTAAAATACCTAAAGATTCTGATGATTTTATAGCAATAAATCCTACTGATAAAAAATGTGATATAAAGATTCTATTTGGACATTTACCTTACAAGAGAAGTGGAGAACTTAGAGATTATCCCAACTTCTATAAATACTTCCCAATGGGTGCAGAGGAACATAAATTAAGTTTTATTCTCCATTGTGATGCTTTTAAAATAGAAACAAATCGGCGAGAACTAGAAGAACTACCAAGTAACAAAGCTATTTTTAAGTGGTTTATTACTCAATTTCTAAAGAAGTTAGATGAATATATTGAGAATAAACCTGATTATTATCGAGAGCTATATGCTAATATTTTGTTATCTACTCAACCTTCAAAGAATTGGATAAATGATTGGCTATATCAGCCTTTAATACATTATATATCTGGTAAAATACCTACCCATAGAGGAAATTTCTATAGTCGGGAAAAAGTTTATATTAAAAATACAGAACTCAATATCAGTCCTATTGATTTTGGTATTCAAGACAAAGAATGGTTTTATTGGAATAAAAATTCAGATAAAGAATTAGTTAATAAGGTATCTTTAAAATCCTGGAAACTTGAGGATTTAATCATTGAAGGTAATATTGAATTTATTAATAAATGGATAAATAATGCCTCTGAAAACTCTTATAAACTGTTGCTCAAGGAATTAAATGAAATCAATGATAGCATTTGGAAAAATGAGTTTATAGCAAGAGTTTGTAATCTGAAAATTTTTAAATTTACAGACAAAAAATACTATTCAATTAATGATATAAAAACTAAATCTAACTATCTGCTTATTTGTTCTCAGGATACTTTGGCTATGAAAAATATCCTAACAAATAAATTAGGGTTTTTCTTATCAAAAATAAATTTAGCAGATTATCAAAATTTACTAGGTAAACTCGAAAGCAAGTTAGAAGAGCATTTAAGAGGTAGGTTATTCACTAGAGTGGCTGAAAGTATAACATCTCATAAGTGTAATTTAATACCAAAAGAAAAAGAAAATATTTTTAAATTTTTAAGAGGACTCAATCAGCCAGAGAAATTGAAAAAACTGATTCTGTTTCAAGACAGTTCTCAGACGTTGAAACCCTTGGGAGAAATGCTATCTCGAAATATTGTTTTACCAAATTGGTTACAAACTTATCAAGTTGATGATAAAGAATATTTTGTTCAACTGGATAATTATTTACTAGGAGAAAAGGAGATTTACGAGAAAATCATATACCGTGATTGGGACAATATTATTAAACAGGTTGAAGTTACTTTTAGTGGTAATGAAATTGAGCAGTTTTATCAAGATATCACACGCTACTTTGCAGAAAGTGAAAACAAAAGTCCATTAACAGAATATTCATATATATTTACTGATGGTGGTTTTAAAAAAATAAATCAAGTTTTTTACAATAAACATTTGGGTGAAGTTCAATCTTATAACGACCTCAAGGTAGCAATATCATGTCTCACTAATCTTGAGTTACCAGAGAAAAATATTTTTAAATACCTATCTCAAGAACCTTTCCAAACTCACCAAGATCAGTTAAAAGATTTGATTGATGTACAGATGGTTGAATTAGAACAATCTGCGGTAAATAATTTAATCGAATTTACTGTCAAAAATCGTGAATCATTCTTCAATTTTCTTTATATCAGTCCTACTCAAGAAATAGGAATATATTCAGTTATAGATAAAAATAATAGGGATATTTACCAATATTATACAGAAAAAGTAAAACTGAAAGAATATATAGAGCATCACCTTTCTGATAAACTTAAAATATTGCCAACAGAATTTCATAATGAAAGAGGAAATAATCAAGAGTTATTTACAGATTCAACTTTATACCCAGTATTGTTGAAAAAATATTTCTCTGATGAATTAATAGAAGAATTGATAAGTGTTGTAAAAGAATCTGGGATTAAAGATGTAGAAAAGGAGTTTTTGCAGTGTATACCCTCACTAACACTGGTTCATGAAGAAGTTTATCAAAAAAACTCCTATGAATATCAAGTATTAGAATTGGCTTGTCAATGTATTATGGATGATAAATCACTACAAGCAGAATTTAAAAATAAAGTTAGAGTTATTGATAAAGAGGGAGGAGTTTACCCAGTTAGAGAAGCTGTAAAAGATGAGGTGATATTTAAAATTGATGATGAGAAATATGAACTATCATTATCAGAAATTTTACCACGCTATCAAGATACCAGTGGAATAGTTGACAAAATGCTCAAACAGTTTAAAAGTCTGAATAATCAACTAAAAACTCTATTTGGTATTGGTAAAACAACAATAACTCATGAGGAAGTATATGAAGAGTTGAAACAAGAGTTTCCCCATTTACAAAATGCTCAACAACTAGCTTTTGTGGTTTTATATGCCAAATCCAAGAATGACATTAAATACTTAGAAAATTTTACGGTAAATACAGCTAATGAATAACACATCCTCTACCAAACTAAGTGAATTAAAGTTCTACGTCAATACTGATAAAAGCTTTTTTATCAGAGGCAATAGATTGTTAGATAATAATTATAAAGATATCGCAAAGCTGCTAAAATTAGACGAAAAAAATCCTGTATTTAAGATTAGTGATAAGCCTACGATAATTTTAGAGCCATACTTTGATGATGATGGTCAATTTTACTGTTATCCTTTAAAGCAGAATCTTCAAGATGAGGGCGAAACTCAACAAAACTTTTTGAAGATAATGTACGATAAATGGCTATTAAAAAAGCCGAAATCCATATCTATATCGGAAACTCATTGGGTAAACAATGATAAGACTACTATAGTTAAATACAACACGGAAAATATTCAACTTGCTATTGGTTTTCTACCCAAATACTCTGTTTATCCTAACAGTTATGCTTTGCCAGAAGAACAATTACCTGAATGGGTTCAGGAATGGATATCTGATGATTCTTTAAAAATTGAGTTTTTAGCTGCATTAGGAGTTCACACAGAAACATCTAATATTGTGAAATTAAGGAACTATTTAGTTAGTAAATCTGAAGATATATTTAATAATTTTGCGGCTATTAGTGATGATCCTCATCTGTTAAGCAATACTCTAAACTGGTTATGTGCTGTTAGTGTTCAATTTAGAGAAAGTGATAAAGATGCTTTGGCAATTATTAGACGTATCTATGACTCAGTTTCAATTTCAATGGAATCAAACTTGCCTTTACTTACAGTTGAATTTCCTGATGACATCACTGATAATTTAATTATATACAAATTCCAATTTTCTGGAAAAAATACTTATTATTTGGATGAGAAAAAATATCAAGAATTATCTAATTTAAAAATTGAAATAGTATATATCTGGGCAATTATTAAATCTCAAGGTGGTTTACTTATAGATAAAAGATGTTATCCAGAGAATTTTAATATAGAATCTGTTAATTCAATTATTCTGAATCAAGAACTAGATACTGATTTACTATCTAAGCACTCAATACCTTTTCAAGAAGATTATTATAGACTTTGGTTAACCAAAATTAATAATAAATTTTCAATTCGTGTATGTGAAAAAGAGATCAGGTATAAAATCTCTTTTGGTAATCAAGTTATCAAGTATGTCACTTGTCAAGATAAAAATATAGATATAAGCAATAATATTATCTATGTTAATTCTCAATTTATAGACTCCGTTGAAGACCTACTGAAACAATTTATTAATAAATCTAATTTTACCTTTGATGACCTTAGCTACTTCAAAGAGGCGAAGACATCAAGTAAGGGAAAAATTCAACTTGAACTTGCTGCTGAACAAAATAAAGTTAATCCTTATGAAAGTCCTTATATAGAAACCAAATGTAAGCAAAATGATTTTAAAGATAGCCGTTCAAATCAAGAATTAATTGAATTTCAAACAAAGTTAATAAGTAACCTAAATCAACAATATTCACACTGGACAGGGTATGTTTATCATTTTACTCATATAGAAAATGCTGTCCAAATCTTAAAATCAATGTCAATTTTACCGAGAGGTAAAGCAAGTTTTAAAGATTCAGCCGGAAAAGATTTAATTGGTCGAACTCATGATTACATTAAAAGAAACTTTGCGCGTTTTTATTTTAGACCCCTTACGCCTACACAATGGCATAATGAATTATTAGGTAGCCGAGAAAATATATTTGCCTTTTGCCCAGTTCCTATATTTTTCAGGTTCAAAATAGAAGATGTATTAAAGACACATGGTGCTAGATGTGCTGTTAGCAATGGTAATTTAGCTACTGACTGGGCGCATTATGGTAATAGTATAGAATTTTTAGATTATTTTGATTTTGATAATATATATAAATATTTTGGAGAAGCTAATTACAAAACTGCATCTCAACAAGAATTTATAGTCAAGAATGGGCTTGATTTCTCTAAGGGAATAGATTTCCAAATTATATGTAGAAATACTCAAGATAGAGAATCTTTAATTAACATGATAGGCTTGGATTCAGAGTATGTAAATAAAATAGTTATAGATAATTCATTTTATAACTGTGTCAATCCATTTGTACAAGTAGAAAAAACAGATACCGTTATCAATTTAAGTATTAAACAGTTAAAAGATAAAGTGATAACAGGGAAAATTCGTTTATTTTCATCTCAAGGATATCTATACTTAAAATCTATTTCCTCTACTACTCAAGATTTTATAGATATAAACCTAGATAAAAAATTAATTGTAGAGGTAAAAACTAATATTCGCTTAGAATTTGACCAGATTGAACCTTTTTATGTATATTTTGTGGAAGATGGAAAAGATTGGTTAATTTATCAATATGGTTCTTGAAATAATTAAGTTAATATTTTCAAATCTTAGTTTTCAATTCTAGCAAATACTATTAACTTTACTGGAGTGATGTTTGCTGGTCTTACCTTCATTCAAATAGCGACATAGTTATTTTGTAGACAATAGTTTAAAATCTAGAGAATAGGTTTGTTTGTACCTGAAACCTCCAAGAGTATAATTTAAAAGCACTAGATGTCTACACCGATTTATCACATCACCCACATTGATAACTTAACCTCCATAATCACCAGTGGGGGATTGATAGCAAACAGTAGACTCAAGATACAACAAACCAATTATCTTGACATTGCACACGGACACATTCAAGATAGACGTGCCACCACAAAAGTCCCCTGTAGCACTGGGGGATATTTACATGATTACGTCCCCTTTTATTTTGCTCCGCGTTCACCCATGCTCTATGCCATTCATAAACAAAACGTAGATAGTTATAGCGGTGGACAACAGCCAATTATCCATCTAGTTTCAGAAGCTTATACCATCAATTCTTTAAAACTAAAATTTGCTTTTACTGATGGACACGCTATCATGGCATATAGCGAATTTTATGATGATATATCTGATTTACAATCTGTCATAGATTGGGAATTAATGAAATCAAAATATTGGGCGAATACTCCAGATGACCCCAACCGCAAGTGGAGAAGACAAGCAGAATTTTTAGTTTATGAAAATTGTCCTTGGAGTTTAATACAAGAAATAGGTGTAATCAATAAAACTATTGCTGAACAAGTACAACTAATACTTACCGCCTTTAATATCCAAATTCCAGTAAATATTTATCAAAATTGGTATTATTAAAATCATCAATCAAGTAGCTAAATAATATTTCAAATCATTATTAATTTTATTCAAAAATTCCATTAAGTAGTAAAATAATATTTAAAATCAGTTTCTAGTTTATCCAGTGATAGATAACACTAATTGATAATAATTGATTATCAATCAGCAACTACCACAGAGAATATAACAGTATAAACAGCGATTAAAATTATTTAATCCCTTAAAAACAATGATTGAAATTAAGCAAGGCAACTTATTAACAGAACCAGCACAAGCCCTAGTAAACACAGTGAATTGTGTCGGTGTCATGGGCAAAGGCATTGCTTTGCAATTTAAACAAGCCTATCCAGAAAATTTCCGCCAATACGAAAAAGCCTGTCGTGCTGGACAGGTGCAACCGGGGCAGATGTTTACCGTCGCTACAGGTAACTTATTTAACCCCCTGTACATTATTAACTTCCCCACCAAACGCCACTGGAAGGGCAAATCTAAATTAGAAGATATCAAAACTGGACTGGTAGCATTAGTCGCCCAAGTACAGCAATTAAACATTACTTCCATTGCTATACCTCCATTGGGGTGCGGTAACGGTGGCTTAGACTGGAGTGAGGTTAAACCCTTAATAGAATCAGCTTTTGCTGCACTTCCAGATGTCCACGTCATTATTTTTGAACCCAGTGGCGCACCTGCTGTGGAAACAATGCCCGTAGCCAGCAAAAAGCCAAATATGACTCGCGCCCGTGCTTTGTTTATTCGCCTACTGGAATTGTACGGTATTCCTGGTTATGAATTAACCAAACTAGAAATTCAAAAACTCGCCTATTTTTTACAAGTAGCAGGTGAACCCCTACGCCTTGAGTATGTAAAACACAAATATGGACCTTATGCCCATAATCTAAATCATGTTTTAAAACACATAGAAGGGCATTACATTCGCGGTTATGGGGATGGAACAGCCAAGGCAGAAAGCGCGGAAATTTACGTTTTACCCGCAGGTAGAGAAGCTGCACAGTCCTTTTTAGCCAATGACCCATCAGCACAGGAACGGTTAGAACGAGTTAGCAACCTCATAAATGGCTTTGAAACCCCTTATGGCATGGAATTATTGGCTACAGTTCATTGGGTAGGGACTCAAGAAACCAACCCAGTCCAAGATAGTGAACAGACCATAGAGTTAGTTTATTCCTGGAGCGATGGGCTGCGCCCCATCGTAGATGAACGCAAACGCACCATCTTTAAACCACAACATATACGTAAAGCTTGGCAGCGATTAGGACAGCAGAATTGGTTGGCTGCAAAATAAAAATATAAGGCGATCGCTCTCATCATTAGTATAATCCCCCACTCATTGCGTATTTGGAGATGTCTACTTTATCTGTATTTATCCTGTTCATCCTTTCATCTTTTTTTGTCTGAATCAGGATGTCCAGGATTTACAGGATTTAATTACGATTATGTGCATCTTCATACAGAATTGGTATAAGCTGAAAAACATTTAATTTGCATAATTAAAACAGGCCGGATGCCTGTTCCACAAGAGTTTTAGTTGTGAGCAATATACAATCTAAATGTCAAACAGCTTATTCATCCTGTTCATCCTTTAATCCTGGGTATCCTGATTCTGACTTTATTTATTTAAGGTTTCTTGGGTTTTTGCAATTGTGGAGATTTCGATTTATTCTTAGCAGTTAACTGTGGATGTTGATCTTGCATTTCCAACAGTTCGGGAACAGTGACAAATTCATAACCCTGTTTACGAAAGCGACTAATGATTTCTGGCAAGGCCTTGACAGTATGAGATCGATCACCGCCACCATCGTGCATTAATACAATACCACCTGGTTTAGCTTCTCTAAATATATTATTCATTAGCCGGGGTACAGCGGGACGAGAGTAGTCCATGGAATCAGCCGACCACATAATAACAGCATATTTATTGTTTTTAGCATAAGCTGCGACTCCGTTATTCATGATTCCTCCAGGAGGACGGAACAGACTGGTTCTCACCCCTGTGGTTTGATAAATGATGTCTCCGGTATTTGCTACTTCGTAGGCTGCCGCTTCTGCGCTCATGTGATGATACCAATGATGCCAAGTATGGTTAGCAATAATATGACCGTCTGCAACTATTTGTTTTGTTAAGTCGGGATAATTTTTGACATTTTGTCCAACTACAAAAAATGTGCTTTTAATTCGATTTTTTTTGAGAATATCTAACACTTTGGCGGTAGTATTAGGCCAAGGTCCATCATCAAAGGTTAGGGCGATAACTTTTTTTTCTGGGGGAAGTTTAGCTTCACTAATGACAATCCCTTGAAAATTAGATGGTACATCAGTAGAAAACCCTTTGGCTTGTGCTTGTTGTTGCCAACTGGTGAGCATTTCTGTTTTTAATTCTTCTAAACGCTGCTGAGTTTTAATATTAGCAGTAGTATTATTAATTTCAACGCTGACGCTTGGACTTTGGGCATCAGAGGTTTTATTTTTAAATAGAATCATTAAAGCAATACTTAGGGTACCAGTTAGGCCAACTAATGCGATTAATATTCCCTGTGTCCCAAAAAATGACTTATTATTTTCCACAGTGTGACTCCTTCAAGGAATGAACAATCAATGATAGCAATGATGGCTCTGAGGGTAGGTTATAACACATTTTTCTAAAGATTGAGATTTTTTGCCATACTGTGAAGTATGAGTTACTTGGGAATTCAGGTATGTTTTACTACTTAGATTATGGTTTGATCTTCAAGAAAAAATGATTTTTTCCTTAATGCCACCAGTAGTTATATGATAATTAACTGAATATAGTTTCTCATTTGTGAATGATATTTAGTAGTCACGTTAGCTACTATTCTAATCTTGGGTGGAGATATTTTGATCACTGATTGACAACTTCTCAATGATAGTGGATTTAGTCGAGAAAATTAGGGTCTGTTGTCTTAATTTTACTTTTTCCAAACCACTAATATTACCCCAGTAACAATCAAACCTAATCCAAAAACACGGGTAGGAGAAATAGGTTCTTTTAAAATAAAATACCCTAAGAATACGGAAAATATATAACCAACTGATACCGCAGGAGCAGCGACACTCAGATTAACTCTTGTTAGTAGTAGAATATAGGCTACAGCACCAATACCATAACAGGTTAATCCTAATAAAAGTTCTGGTATGGTGATCATGGTGAGAATGAGATTAATAATGTTCCCTCCATGCACTTTACCTAATTTGATTGCTCCCATTTTCAAAAAGAATTGTCCAGCAACACTAATGAGGACTGACATTAACAGTAAACTAAATTCTGGTATTGACACTGATATTATCTTGATTTTATTAATAACGGTTATTGATGGAATTTCATCCCCTCATAAAATATAATTGAGGGACTAGAACTTGCACCTCTAGATTTTGGTGATTTAAAACTATTAAATGGTATGGTTTTTTTAGTTTAATATTTCAGTTTTTTGTAAAACCTCCAGTTTCTTTTAATGTATAAAGAGGACGACCTTTTACTTCTTCGTATATTCGGCCAATATATTCACCTAAAATACCAATACAAATTAATTGAACTGAACCAAGAAAAAACATGGAAATTGTAATTAATGTGTAACCAATTATGGGGGATAATGGTTCAGATAAACGCCAATACAAAACTAATAATATCATAAATAGGGCAATAAAAGCTGATAATATGCCTATATAAGTTGCCAGCCTTAAAGGAACTGTGGAAAAAGAGATAATACCATCAATTGCTAAAGCCCAAGATTTACCAAATGTATATTTTACTGTACCAGCAAAGCGGGGATCTCGTGCAAAAGGTACGGAAGTTTGTCGGAAAACCTACCCAAGCACGTAAACCACGAATGTAGCGATTACGTTCAGGCATAGAATTAAGGATATTTACGACCTGTCTATCCATTAAACAAAAGTCTCCTGTATCTTCGGGAATATCTACTTTAGCCAAGCGTCGAAGAATGCGATAAAAAAGATATGCAGTCAAGCGTTTTAGCCAGGTTTCTTGTTGACGGGATGTCCGCTGGGCATAAACTACTTGATATCCTTGATGCCATTTGTCAATCATGGTTAAGATTAATTCTGGTGGATCTTGGAGATCGGCATCCATAACAATGATACATTTACCTTGGACAAAGTTCAAGCCCGCAGTAACGGCAATTTGATGTCCAAAATTTCGAGCCAAACTGAGATAATGTACTCGGTTGTCAAGATGGTGTAATTCGCGCATCATACTTAAAGAGCGATCGCGGCTACCATCATCTATTAAAATTAATTCAGCATCACCGTCTAATTGTTCCATGACATGATGTAATCGGCGATACATCTCGGTGATGTTTTCTGATTCGTTATAAATGGGGATAACTAGGGAGTAGATAGGTTGGTTCACAGTTATAATTGACTGGCTGTAAAGTTGGTAATCAAGGCTTGATAAACAAAATCAATTTAAACTATCGTAAAATTAAAGTACAAGCTCAAGAATTGACATTAATGTTACCACTAAGTAATGATAGCAATGTATAATGAAGAACTTCCAGACAACTTAGGTGATTTTGGAGAATTACTCCGTCGAGTTTTGTCAGGAGAAGAAGTTATTCTTTCTCAAGCTGGTACTCCTGTTGCTCGTATCATACCTTTTTCTCACCGTCCATTAGCGCGAATACCGGGTTTAGACCGTGGTAAGGTGGTTATTGCCCCTGATTTTAACTCACCTTTACCAGAAGATATTTTAAAAGATTTTCTTAATCCCCTAGACATTCAGAATGAGAGTATTACTTGATACCCACGTCTTTATTTGGTGGGTTACAGATGATTCACAACTTTCATCTATCGCTGACAAAATCATTACCGACCCTAGTAATGAGTTATTCTTAAGTTCTGCAAGTGCGTGGGAAATTGTGATTAAGGTACGTTTAGGAAAACTAAGTTTACCTGAACCTCCAGAAACATATATTCCCAGTCGGTTAAAAATAAATCGTTTCCAGAGTTTACCAATTCAAATGGTTCATGCTTTACAAGTAGCAAATTTACCTGATTTACACCGTGATCCATTTGATAGGATTATTATTGCCCAGAGTCAGGTGGAAAACATGGCAATTTTAACTGTAGATAGTCAAATTATTCAATATCCTGTTGATGTAATTTGGTAGTTATTGCATATTTTATCATTGAATTTAACCTAACCATTTATCCTGTCCATAATTAACCCACTAGCGATCGCGGCTACCATCATCTATTAAAATTAATTCAGCATCACCGTCTAATTGTTCCATGACATGATGTAATCGGCTATACATCTCTGTGATGTTTTCTGATTCGTTATAAATGGGAATAACTAGGGAATAGATAGGCTGGTTCATAATGATAAAATTGCTTGAATATCTTTAAAATTTAATTACCTGAAAATCAAAACATAATGAATGATTACCGTTATCTGAAAGTCAATAAAGACTATATCATACTATTAACAATTTGGTTGATAGGATTACTGATAGATAGAACATGGTTTTTCTTAGATGAATCTATTCCATCTTATGATCAAAGCGCCCATTTAACAGGAGCATTGCATCATTATCGAATTTTTCAAAACCTGAATATTTTATCAGGTAATTGGTGGTTATCTCTGTGGGAATTAACCCCCAGTTATCGCGCTCCTTTTGTGTATATTTGTACTGTACCATTTTTGGTATTATTTGGTAGAGGTTATGATCAAGCGAGTTTAGTCAATTTATTATATACAGCTATAATTATTTTATCAGTATACCATTTAGGGAATTATTTATTTAAAAACCGAAAAATTGGCATCACAGCCAGCATATTTTGCTTATTATTTCCCATTATGGGAATTATGCGAACTGATTATTTATTAGATTATGGTTTAACGTCTATTGTCATAGCTACTTTCACGATTTTAACAATTTGGAAAGATAGTCATACTGGTTTTGTATCATGGATATTAACTTTGATATTGGGGGTAGGAATAGGGTTAATTATGTTAGCAAAACCCACAGGTTTTATTTTTATTCTTATTCCTAGTATCTACACATTAATTATTTTTATCAGCAACCGTAAATTTATTAAACTAATTCAAACAGGGTTATCTTTAATTTTAGCTTGGTTAATTTGTGGTTCTTGGTATAGTTTAAATTGGTTAACTATTATTACCTCTGCATTAAATGCTAATAATGTGGGAAAAGGAGAAGGTGATCCTGCTGCGACAACTATTGCTGGTTGGTTATATTATCCGCAAACTATCCCAGAAACTGTTGGTTTTCCGATATTATTTGTGAGTATTGGTATTTTGTTAATTTATCTTTTTAAATCTAGATTTAGTCAAAATGCAGTTAAAGATAATTTGGCTAAATCCGCTTTAAATTGGTTATTTATTTTTCTAATTGGTAGCTATGTAATTTGTTCTCTGGGGACAAACAAAGACATTAGATTTATTCTTCCTTGTTTTCCGGTAATTAGTTTAATTTTAGCTTACTTTTTTAATTTAATTGAAAATATCTGGTTTAATAAATTAAGATTAGCAATTTTTATAGTAAGTGGTATAATTTTACTAAATAATTTATTTCCTTTACCTCTAATTCAAGCTTATGGAGGAAAACATTTACCAAATAATGAAAGTAAAAAATATCCTCTTGCTGAATTAATCGAGAAAATTCATCAAACTACCCCATATTTAAAAACAACTTTAGGAGTAGTTCCCGTTTCTACACCCCAAGTTAATGAGTTTACCTTAGATTATTTTGGTACATTGGCTGATTTTCGCGTCTATGGGAGAAAATTAACCATGAAATTATCCCAAGTAGACCAAGATTTACAGTATTTATCTTGGTATGTCACCAAAGATAATGAACCAGAAGAACCGGGAGAAAAGGGAGAAACTAAACGCAAATTAAAATCTTTGATAGAAACTTCTCCTGATTTAAAATTACAAAGTGATTGGGTATTACCTCATGGTGATAAATTAAGATTATATCATCGGAAAAATCCTCATATAGTTGTTGAAAAATTAAATAATGATCAGAAATCAATTACTTTAGAAAAAGTTATAAATGCTAATGAATTTATAATAGATAAAAATAACTCCGTTACTTATCAAATTACAGGTTCATGGGATGAATTACAAAATGGTTTGTTACTATTAAAATGGCAAAATGGTCAATCAGCTTGGTATCATGATCATGGAATTGGTTTAGGTAATTTATATTGTGG
>B570J13895_1000130_pt1 | contig 14577 bp, 9 predicted proteins | sample LakMenepilimnion_2_FD_13895 | JGI IMG/M metagenome (IMG submission 13895) | reverse complement strand
ACTAACCACAAATTATTAATAGGAGTACGATTAGCAAAACCAAAGGGTCCAAAGGTGGAAATTCTTTGACCAATACCGCCTACAATTCCCTTTTCTCTGCCTGTATAATTAGCAAAAGTGCGAGGTGTGGCTGCTTCTACATAAATGATAGTTTCTGGTTTTAAATAGAAATATTGGGAAAGTTTGGATATTGCTTCTTGGGTGAATTTTTGTTTTAACTCTTCGTAATTTTCAGTTTCCCACCAGGGAGTAAAATCAACAAAGGAAGAAGCGATAATTGTGGCTTTTCCTAATGGTGCGCGGCCGTCTCCTTCATGACTTACAGATACAAATAGGGAATTATTTTCGCCAATTGGTCCGTTAATATCATATAAAAATTGTAAATGCGGTGGACAATTAGGAGGAATTGCACTCTTATTTACACCTATATAAACAACAAAAGCACCAGAAGCAGGAGGTAGTTTTTCTACTCTTTGTTTATATCCCCAAGGGGCGTTTTCTCCTAATAGTTGAACTAAGTTTTCAACTGTAACGTTAGCAATTATATGATTTGCTGCTTCTGTCCAAATTTCCCCTGTTTTCTGATTTTTAATGCTTACAGATTTAGCTTGGTTATTTTCAACTTTGATTTTTTCGACAGTATGTCTCATTAATAATTTACCACCATCTCGTTCTAAAGATTCTACCAAGCGATCGCTCAAAACTTGCATACTCCCTTGTAAATGAAATAATCCTTGGGGTAATTGGGATACATTCAAAGCTGTAGCTGCATAAAGTAAAGCGGTTTCTTCTGCACTGACTTGGGAATATAATTTAAGTTGTAAATCTAAAAATGTCCGCAATCTTTTGTCATTTCCTAAACCACATAATCTTAAGGCATCTCCCACTGTAAATAAAGTAAAAGGTGCAGTTAGAAATGTATTCGGACGCACTGCTTTAATTAATTGTTTTAAATCCCATAAATTACGCGGTGGTAACACAGGATCACGTCCTTGAAATTCCCAACTAGCATTAAATAAAGTTGTTAATAATTGCCAAAAAGATTCACTTCCCGGAAACTGTTTTTGGCGTTCTTCTTGCCATTTTTCCGCATCAAGCCAGACATTAATGGGTGTAGACTCTCCGGGAAGATATACCGCACAAGCTGGGTCACAAGGTGTAGCTGCGGGTAATTCTATATTTAATTCCGAGAAAATGCGGTGATGAATTCCCCCAGGTTCTAAACCTGCAACTTGCGTCGCACCAACATCAAAGGTAAATCCTTGACGCTTAAAAGTGGAAGCACAACCACCGGGAACTATTGCTTGGTCAAGAATAAGGACATTATAGCCTCTATGTGCTAATAATGCTCCGGCTGTAAGTCCACCTATACCTGCACCAATGATAATAATACGAGATTTATTGTTTTTATTAGTATAATTTACCACTGATTATTACCTTTAAATTCTTCATATTACTCATTATTAGTTTATCTTATCAAACAAGAGACTAAATATATATTATTAACCTCTGCCATTAAAATAAGAGACATAGAAGTAACAAATTGGTTTATACTGTAAACAGTAAAAGTTTAAGAAATATTAAATTCTCTGTTTTGAGTGTATTTATGCAATGTATTGTTAATCGCCGTGATCAGTTTTCAGCAATTTCTCGGTATTGGTTGCCAGAACTGAGTGAAATCGAGAATTTGCAAAAATTTGGTGCTTACTCGAAATTTCCTGGACACGGACACAACTATGTTTTATTCATATCCATGCTTGGGGAAATAGATGAGTATGGAATGGTGCTGAACCTGTCTGATGTGAAACACGTTATCAAAAGGGAAATTACTGGTCAACTAGATTTTTCCTATCTCAATGACGTGTGGACAGAATTTCAACCAACTCTCCCCAGTACGGAAAATATTGCCAGGGCGATTTGGCAACGTTTAGCACCTCACTTACCTTTGGTTCGTGTCCAGTTATTTGAAAATCCTCAACTTTGGGCAGATTATAGAGGAGAGGGAAAACAAGCTGATTTGACTATTAGAACTCATTTTAGCGCTGCTCACCGTCTAGCGCCTAACCTCAGTGCTGAAAAATATGGTAAGTGTACCAACACCCACGGGCACAACTATCATCTAGAAGTGACTGTAGAGGGGGAAATAGATTCACGCACTGGTATGGTTGTAAATGTAGCCGCTTTAAATCAAGTAGTAGAAGATTATGTAGTTAAAATATTTGATCACTCTTGTTTAAATGATGATATTCCTTATTTTGCCGAATATTGTGCCGACAACAGAGAATATTGCCCGTTACATTAGTAATCTACTAGAATCACCAATTGATGAATTGGGAGTGAAACTATCCAACGTTAAACTGTTTGAAAGTCATCAACTTTGGGCAGATTATACGGGTAATGATATGCAGGGTTATCTCAACATTAGCACTCACTTTAGCTCGGCTCACAGATTGGCTCACCCTGATTTGAGTTTACCAGAAAATACAGAAATTTATGGTAAATGCGCTCGTATAAATGGACATGGTCATAATTATCAATTAGAACTGACTGTTAAGGGAGAAATTGACCCCTCTACAGGGATGGTTATTGATTTAGGGGCTTTAAATCAGGTAATTACAGATTACATTGTTGAGCCATTTGATCACACTTTTTTAAATAAAGATATTCCTTTCTTTGCTAAAGTTGTACCAACTGCAGAAAATATTGCCCTTTATATTAGTAATACTTTGCGATCGCCTATTCAAGAATTAGGAGCGAAACTTTACAAAGTTAAACTCGTTGAAAGTCCCAATAACGCTTGCGAAATCTATATAACTGATTGATAATCATAACAAGATTTTGATCATCTCAGTATACAGCGTTTTCCGCACTGATGAGGTACAAAATTGAATCATCAAACTCTTGTGGTGCGGGCATTTTGCCCGCTAGATATATACCTTGTAAAATGGGGAAGTGCTATATTTAAAACTGAGATTATAGCAGTTCCCATGATCGTTTTCTTAGTTTCTATTCCCGTTGACAACTTCTTTATAAAATGCTTCTAGTCCCACTATACAAGCTTGATCATCAAATAGATAATTATGATTTTGACTCATCATTTCTGAAATACTATTTCGCCAATTTTTATCTATTCCTAATTTCACAGCAATATCAATATATTCTGCTTCATTTTTAGCAATAGTGTCTGTTACTCCTAGTAGTTTTAAAAAACTATCTGTATGACGACCACGCATAAATTCCCCTGGACAAGTGACAATGGGAAGATTGCAAGCTATAGCTTCTAAGCTAGTGTTACCACCTGACCAAGTAAATGTGTCTAAGTAAACGTCTGAAAGCAAATTAATCATTACATAATCTAGTCGTGCTGGAATATTCAGGTGGACACAGTAATCTTCACTATTTAGCCCTACCGCAGCAAAAGCACGTTCTAAACGAGGCTTTAATACGGTACCTCGTAAAAAGACAAATTTAGCTTGAGAGACGCGACTAGCAATTTCTGCTAATATGAAATCGTATTGGGGTAAGTATTTAAAAGGTGCTTGACAACATAAATAAATTATATCATTATCACTTAAACCGTAATTTGAACGAGTTTTAACAACTGGGGGAATATAGGGTTCGGGGTAAGCAACACCAATATTAGGTAATAAAATCAATTTTTCTGAATAATGTTCTTGAGCATTTTCTCCTTCCATTAATTGGCTAGATAAAAAATAATCAATTGTTGGTAAACCTGTGGTTACAGGGTGTCCCCAAGCTGTACATTGTACAGGTGCAAGTCGCAACCCTGCCATTTGCATGGTTGGTGCATCCATACCAATTTCAGGATATACTAAAATGTGTAGTTTATCAGTCATTATCTGTTGACAAACTGCTGGTAAATTCCCAGGAATATGATAGAAAAAATCGCTATATTCTTGAAATTTTTCAGTAATTGGATCTGGTTGATTACCTGTGTAGTAACAGTAGATTTCAAAGTTATCATGATCACAGTATTTTAACCAACCAGTTAACCACAGTGTTCCGCTATAAGAATGTAGATAGTTAGAAGCATAACCGATGCGGATTTTATGATTTTCTTTGAGAGGAGGCATTAATAATGGCATACTCCACTGAGGATAATTAGCTTTCATAATTTGATGAAGCCAATTACCATATTGAGATTGTAAAACTAGAACATTATCTGCTTGATAAGGAAGATAAAAGTTTGTCCAACAACTGGTAGCAATGAGGGTATTTTGTTGGTCTTCAATATTATTGAGGGGAATATTATTAATTAAATTATCAAGTCCTTGCTTAAATCTTTTTCGGTAAGCATCAATTTCTTCTACTTGATCATAAACACTAGGTAAGAGAAGATTAAAAAGTAATTGAAATGTGCGATTATTAGGTAAGTTTTCTAAAGCTATATTAGCAGCCCTAATTGCCTCTTGAATACGTCCACTCATTTGATAATTAACAATTACAGTGAAGTGAAGTTTTACATCAAGTGGATATAGTTTAATTCCTGCTTGAAGAACAGCAAAACATTGTTCAAGAAGATTAAGTTGTCTGAAACATTCGCTAAAACTCCAGTAAAATTCAGGATTACCTATTTGAATTTGTTGGAATTTTTGATATTGTATAATTGCTTCTTGATACTTGCTTTGAAAAAATAAGCTATTTCCTAGTTGAAAAAAAAACTGTTCTGCACTTGCTTCTTTTAAATTTTCCAGAGAATATAAAGGAATTTGCTCTACTTGTTTGTTGACAATTACCTTTTGATTTTCATGTTGTAAAGAAACTCTCGCATTAATACGAGGAATTAAATTTTCCCACTGAATTTCATTCAAATCAATGATTAAAGAAATTGTTAATTCCTCAGTTATATCTATTTCTGCTTCCATCATGAGATTCATAGCTATAGCCGCTAGAACAATATCCGCTTCTTCTGCGGAAGTATCCCCAACATCAATTAAAAGTGTAATTTTACTTTTATGATTTGCTAAAATTTGAATAACTTGCTGTAATTCCCAGCCTAAATTATCTTCATCTACTGACCAATCTGGGAAAATAACTATATTAATTTCTTGTAATTTCAAGTCATTTATCAGTTTGCTGTTTTGGTATTTTTCCGAATTAAAATATCTATACCAGTCTTGCGATAATTTATTTAAGACAGAGATAACATGAGGTTTTCCATGAAATCCAAAGGTGTTTTCCCAAGAGAAGTTTTCAATTTCTTCTATAGTTTGCTCAAAACTAAATTTAATAGCCACTTCTAAAGGTGCAAATTTAATACCTTGATCTTTAAACCATTCATAAAAATATTGACAGATAATCAAATCTTCTGATAATGAAGATGTTTTTGTATGATCAAAATCTAACTTTGAGCATACTTCTAATAGTTTTTTACTTCTTAAAGAAAAACCACCATTACCTACTCTATTTTTATTTAAGTCAAGTATATCTACTGTCTGACCTTGGGAGTTAACTAAATGAGATTGATTACGCCAAGGTGCGCCAATATAATCATAATTTAAAAATTCCTCTGACCACAACTGAGGATTGATAATAAAACCATCTCCTTGTGTAACTAGGCAAAATTCAGTCTCTATAAATGAATTAAGCTCTTTGATTATAAATCTGCTATATTCAACTAAATTCTTGATAGGATGAATTTTAATAATTTCTAATTGGGGGAAAAGTTCCAAATAACTTTGATCAATTTCCTCAGATGTAAAGAACAATANTCTATTAAAGTTTGCGTTTAAATTGGAAATTACTAAACTTAGTAAAGTAAGTTCTATCTCTACGGAAGATATGGTGACTAGAGTTATATTTTGGAGATTGATTTTATTTGTATTTTTATCCAGTAAATGAATAGCATTATTCAATAATTCTGTGATATTAATAGTCTGTTGTGTTTTAGCTAAAGATCCACTATAAAAAGTTCTTTCAGTAAAATTATCTGCTTGGGTATCTCTGACTATGAAAGGAGGATGTTTTAAAGGAAACTGCATTTCTTCAACTGGTATATTAGCTAAAATACTATTTGTATCTGTTGCATGAGTTCCTTCTTTTCCAAAACCAATATTAGAAACTAAATTGATATTTGGTAAAACACTTAAACCTTGATTTATATAACAAGCAAATAACCAAGGATAATCCCAGGTATCAAAACCTTCATACATACCTTGGAAAGTTGCTGACCAATATCTAAATGCTTGTTCATCTTGGAGAATATCAAATAGCCAATTTTCATTTTTAACTAGAGGCCAAAGCTCCATAGTATCATCATAATATTGCCATGCTCTTTTCCAAGTAGCCCATCCCCAACAATGATTATAACGAGAAAAATAATAACTATAATTTCGTCTTTTTTGTCCAAACTGAAGATTTTGTCCAGAAACTAACATGATTTTGGTATTATGACGATACTCTTCTAATAATTCTTCACAAAAGCGAAAGAAACTAGGATCAGGGAGACAATCATCTTCTAAAATAATTGCTTCTTCAACTTGAGAAAATACCCAATCTAGTCCAGTATAAATTCTCTTTCTACAACCTAAATTAACATCAGAGTAATTAGTTAATACTTCACACTTCCAGTCAACTTGATGAATAATTGCTCTAGCAGCAAGACACTTTTCTTGTTCTCCAATTTTATTCGCTCTTGCACCATCAGCAATAACCAATAATTTGGGAGGTTTAGCTTCACGAATTTTTTCAAAAACTCGCTGAGTTACATCGGGACGGTTAAAAATGATAAAACATACTGGAGTTTTTAATTGCCATTCATTCATGAACTTTTACCTTTTAAATTGCAATTACGAGAAGTGAAGCGGGTTTTAATTCTTCTATAGTGTGAGAAGGTAACTGTTCTAATCCTATTTGATTAATAAATTCTTTGTTTTCACCTTCTAAAATAATTCTAGAGTGCAAAACTGGCAATAAACCTTTATATTCTTCTGGTGAATTTGTTTTTAATAAATTAAATTCTGGAGAGTTATCATTATTAGCTTCTATATTTTCCTCATAGCAAAGATTTAGTAAGACATCTGCTAATAAAAATTGTGTATCTTCGAGATTGGTATTTTGGGTATCAATAAGTAAGGTTATCTCTCTACTTTTAGGATGGTCAATAATAGCTTGACATAAATTTACCAATTGTTCAAATATTACCTCCATAGATTGACTCCAATCTGGAAATATAATTAGATTAATATTTCTTAAATTTAGTGGATAATTATTTTCTTCTGATTTTATAGCTTTTAATACAGCATGAACATGAATCACTTGATTTGGGGAATGTATTTCTTCAATGTTAACAATACTAAATTCCCCTTTAAAACCATAATGACTTTGACAACCTGCTAAATAAGGAGGAAATTCTTGGCAATAATACATAAAGGAATTAATATTCCAAAAACTGACATGGGTAGGATCTTGAAATGCTCCTCTGCCATCAGTTGATGGTACACTAATGTCAACTATTCCATCTGGCTTTAATATTCTCCATATTTCATTCATTGTGTGGATTCTATCAGGCAGATGCTCAATAATATCATGTGCTTTAAGAAAATCAACACTATTATCCGGAAATGGAAAATAACCATTCAAATTAGCAATAACATCTACACCATCAGCAGCAACTACATCTACGCCTATAAAACCTTCAGCTTTATGAGTTCCACATCCTAAATCTATACAAATTAGTTTCGATGAAGCCGATAAGTTAGAATTATCCATAATGTCAATTTCTTTTTTTATATTATCAGGTTGTTGTTGATCTGACTGGATTTAATTTTACCAGTTTTTCCATGAGTGCGATCGCTTGCTTAACCCCCTAACCCCCTCAATTACCCCTACTTAGTAGAGAGTACCCACAATTTCCAAAAATCTATCACTTTCTGGATATACTAACGTTAATTTTCACAAATCTTTACAATTGACATGAAAATGTCAGTATCAATTCCTTGACTTTTTCTATAATCTATCCATATTTTATGATACAATTATTAACAAATATCCAAGTAATTTTAGAAACGCAATTGATTCTTCTCTACATACTCACCGTAGTCACCGCTTCCATACCTTGTATTTGAGGAATAAAAACTATGACAACTACATTACAAAAAGCTATTGTACCAAATAATCATCTAGTTCTTACGGGAATTACTTGGGAAAAATTTGAGCAAATAGAAACCACCTTTCAAGATATTGAGGGGATAAGATTTATTTATTTAGACGGAGAATTAGAAATTATTATGAATTTAGGACAAGAACATGAATATTACAAAAGAACAATTAGTTTATTGTTAGAAGCATACTGTAGAGAAAAAAGGGTTAGATTTTATGCTGGAGGTAGTGCCACTTTAGGAAATAAAAATATAACTGGACGTAAAGAACCTGATGAATCCTACATTTTTCATAGTAAAAAAGACATTCCCGATTTAATTATTGAGGTAATTTTTACCAGTGGAAATATAAAAATATTAGAAATATATAAACGAATTGGTATTCCTGAAGTTTGGATTTGGGAAGATGGATTATTAAAAATCTATGCTTTAGAAAATGGTGAATATAATCAGGTTAATCAAAGTCAATTATTACCAGATTTAGATATACAAATATTAAATCAGTATCTTGACTACCATGATCAATATGATGGAGTCACAGAATTTATTCATTACTTAAAAACTCAATAAATAACCTGTTCAAAACTATTACTAAATATAAAGTTTAACGCCTCCATCAGTAATTGTAAATCCTCTAATACATAATATTTAACATTCTTAATAAACTCCATTTGTTGCAAAACTGCAAATTCCCATAACTTACCATTAGAAACTATGCCAAATAACCGACTATTTTGATTACTATTCATTTTTTGAGCAGCAACCAGTTCCGCTAAACATTGTCCCCAACCTTCCTCAAAGTTATCTTTTTTAGCTTCCACTATAATCAAATAAGGCTGCTCTAAAATAATTTTACCCCTAGAAGAACGTTGAGCAACCATATAGTCAGGAATACCCGATAAATTCTCGTCATAATTCAATGGTTGATGACTCCAAAGTAATAATTTATCAGCATATTTCCGCCATAATTCTACAAGAATTGGGTGAATAATACTCTCACAAATAGCATACTCTGAATTGAAAACTACTCCTTCTGCTAATATAAAATCTAATCTGTTTTTAAAGTATGGATCGGTTTCAATGGGTATTGATTGAATGAAATTTTTTTCTGTGTAAGTGAGTGGAAATTCCTGTAAAACATCAGTAATACTTTTGTATTTATTATAAGACATAAATCGCCTCTATTTTATAATATTCGTTCAGACTTACAATTTTTTAATTCAACATCTGACTAATCATAATCTCAATATCAGGAAAAGCTAAAGACTTAATTATCGGTTCTTGCCATTTTACTTCTACTAAATAATCCCCATTTTCAGGGTTACGAAAAACTATTAATTCTTGAGTTGATAAATTTATAATCCAATACTCAGTTATTTGCGCTTGGGCATAAATTTTTCTTTTAATTGATAAATCTTTACTTAAACTAGTATTAGCAACTTCAATCAACCAAAAAATATCATCAGGATATGGATGATGTTGATTATATGTGTATTCGGGTAATTTAACAATGGCAATATCAGGTTCTGGTTCAGAATTAGATAAAGTAATTAAACCATTAAACCGCACGTCTGCTTTTCCTTGTAAAAGAGGTGCTAAATAATTTACACTTCTTTTTACAGTATTATAATGTTGCGGCAATTCTGGACTCATTTCTATAATTTCTCCTTCTATCAATTCGCAATTACGACCTGTTAAAATGTCTGATTCGATCATTTTATGGTAGTCGCTAATTGTCCATTTAACTAAAGTTTTCATTGGGTAATATCTCCATATTTTTCTATTATTTGTTTTTCACAAATTGGGGGTTCAGAAATTTTGTAAAAATCCATATCCCTGTTTAGTATAATCTATTTTGCCTCCATATACAAGATTGCTCAATTATCAAATTCAACGCCTAATTCTCGCAATTTCGCTGCTAATTTATCAGCCCGTTGTTTTTCCTGTTCAGCCCGTTGTTTTTCCTGTTCAGCCCGTTGTTTTTCTTGTTCAGCCCGTTGTCTTTCCTGTTCAGCCCGTTGTTTTTCCTGTTCAGCCCGTTGTCTTTCCTGTTCAGCCCGTTGTCTTTCCTGTTCAGCTTGTTCTTCTCCTGTTAATAAAAAATTACCTTCTAAATCCCACCACCTTAACCAAGGTAACTCGACATTTTTATATATTCCTTGCCAAATTCCTAATTCAACACCCATTTTTTCAATTACATAATGACCTCTTACATTAGGTGGCATTAAGTGATATTGTCCTTCGATTAAATGATATAATTCCAGAGATGATTTTTTCTCTTCATAAATACCATAAAAAGGCACTCTTATCGCTTTTTCATAAACCCAAAATTTCCCCTGATATGGAGTTTCGTCTCGTTCTTCTTTACCATTACCTGATACAAATTCAATCACAATTAAAGGAGCTACTAATTCTTGCCACATTACATAAGAACGGCGCATTTGACCATTTAAAGTAGGTGGTACGTCAGGAACATAAAACCAATCAGGTGCTTCTGCTCCTCTTTCTGGAGGGTCTGTAATTCGCCAATAAATACCGCTATCTTGTCCGATACAAAATTGTCTATCTGGATGAATTTCTTGTAATTTTGACCAGATAGATTCTGTTAATAGAATACTTTGAGGATGTTCTTGAAAGTTTTTCACAAATGTTCCATCTTCACAGGGTAACTGATTATGATCTGGTAATTGTATTCCCAGATTCAATTTGAGGGTGTCCATAATTTCCCTTTTAATTTATTTTGATACCATTTTCTTTTTTACATCCGTCAAAACAGTCTGATAATCTTGTCTATCTGGATATAATTTTACCAGCTTTTCCATTAATGCGATCGCTCCCTGATTATCCCCCGACTTTAACCGAATAATAGACAACTTCTCCAGTGCTAATTGATTATTAGGTTCACGCTGTAAAACTAATTCATAACCCTTAATCTGTTTCTGTAACTCGGTTTCCGCTGATTTTACCACTGTTTGCTGAGGCTTTTCCCAAGCCTCTTTAATAAAACTAACTCCCCCGAACAAAATTGAACCACCAAAAGACAGAGCAGAAATATAAGAAAAAATTCTTTTCTTTTGTTCAATTTGCTTACTCCGCTTATTTAAGTAATCATCCCCCGATTTAGCCATATACCAAACATTGCTGTTGTCAAACTTATCAGCATTACTCCTAATAGTATTAGATTACCCAGAACAGGCAAAAAAATATCATCTATCATTTCTAAATTAGTATCTTAACATTTATGCCAAAATTAAACCACTCCGGGGAGGAATAGTTAAACAAACATTTTCACCTTTCTGGATCATTTCCCCATTCCCAAATAAAACTTGATGAGGCTGATTTTGTAAATTACGACAATCTACATTCACCATTATAGATTCAGTTCCCACATTTACAGCAACAATTAATTCTTCCCTTTCTAAACTTCGCACAAATATATAAACTGTTGCTACTGCATAAAGAACTTGATAATTACCAATTCGCAAAGCTGGATAATTTTGACGCAGAGAAATTAATTGTTTATGAGTATTTAAAATCTCTTGATTCCATACAGATTCAGGCGGAAAAACCCGCCGACAATCAGGATCTTTTCCTCCGGGTAAACCAACTTCATCACCATAATAGATACTGGGCGCACCAGGAAAGGTAAATAATAACAAATTACATAATTCTACACTAGTTTGATCCCCATCAGCAATGGTAATTAATCTAGATGTATCATGACTACCAAGCACGTTTAATTGAGTTAGTTGAATTTCCCAGGGATAAAGTTTTAAAATGGCTTGAATCTTATTAGCATATTCAGCCGCATCTAGAGCAGGATAGGGGTAATAACTGTTATATTTCACCTGCTCTAAAACAACCCTATCCCCCACTGCAAAGGCAATAGTAGCCTCATTAAATAAATAATTCAATACCCCATCAAATTGCGTCCCATCAAGCCATTCATGGGCATCTGACCAGACTTCACCCACAATATAAGCATCACTATTAATACCTTTAACTCGTTGGCGAAATTCCTGCCAAAAACCAGGAGTTTTAATTTCATAAGGTACATCTAAACGCCAACCATCAATCCCAAATTCTAGCCAATATTCAGCAATTTTCATGATATACTCCTTAACATCTGGATGATCATGGTTAAAGGTCGGTAAAGAGCGAATTCCTGCCCAAGCATGATAATTAGCCGGTAAATTACCATCATAAGGTGCCAGCGGCCAGTCTATAATTTTAAACCAATTTACCCAAGGAGAATTAGAACCATTTTCCAAAACATCATGAAAAAAGAAAAACCCTCTGCTAGAATGATTAAAAACGCCATCAAGAACTATTTTCATATTGCGGTCATGGGCTGCATCTATTAATGCTCGCAAAGCCTGATTTCCCCCTAACATCGGATCAACTTGGTAATAATCATGGGTATGATAACGATGATTGCTAGCAGATTGGAAAATGGGTGTAAAGTAAATCGCATTAATCCCTAGACTTTGAATATAGTCTAATTGCTCTAAAACCCCCCACAAATCACCACCTTTATAACCCTGATATGTAGGTGGTGCGTCCCAGGCTTCTAAATTGGTATTATTTAAGAAGCCCTGACGAGAACGCTGGCTTCTAGCAAATCTGTCGGGAAATATTTGATAGAAAACCGCGTGTTTAACCCAGTCTGGCGTTTTAATTTCCATAAATTTATTGGTACACTTATCTATTTAATCTAGATTATACTTAACCAGTTCCTCATGGTATATGTCAAGCGCGTTGAACTTACCAATTTTAAATCCTTCGGTGGGACTACTGCTGTCCCTTTACTACCGGGGTGTACTGTCATATCTGGTCCTAATGGTTCTGGAAAATCAAATATTCTTGATGCTTTGCTGTTTTGTTTGGGCCTGGCTAGTTCTAAGGGTATGCGGGCGGAACGTTTACCAGATTTGGTTAATAATGCTCAAAAACATCAGGGACGTTCCGCTCTGGAAGCTAGTGTAACTGTAACTTTTGATATTTCTGATGTCTCTCGCAGAGACGCAAAGACGCGGAAGGAGGAAGAGGAGGAAGAAAAGCCTAAATCCTCTGACTGGAGTGTTACCCGGCGGTTACGGGTGTCTCAGCAAGGAGGGTATACGTCTAATTATTATATTAATGGTGTGGCTTGTACTCTGACTGAGTTACATGAGGATTTGGAAGAGTTGCGGATTTATCCTGAAGGCTATAATGTGGTTCTACAGGGTGATGTGACAAGTATTATCTCTATGAATGCGCGGGAACGTCGGGAAATTATTGATGAGTTGGCCGGGGTGGCGACTTATGATCGGAAAATTGTTCAAGCTAAGTCTACCTTGGATGAGGTCAAGGATAAGGAGGATAGTTGTCGGATTATTCAGACTGAGTTAAGTATACAATGCGATCGCCTTTCTCAAGATAAGGTTAGGGCAGAAAAGTATCAATTATTACGGGTTGAGTTTATTGAAAAACAATCTTGGTCAGCGGTTTTATCTTGGCGTTCTCTCCAATTACAGCAGGAAAAGCTGGTTGCACAAGTTCAAGAGGGCGATCGCAATTTCAGTAATTTTACTACTGAGTTAACGGATACTAATGCTCAAATTAATCGGAAAACTACTGAATTAGATCAGCTAAATCTCCGTGTGAAAGCTTTGGGAGAGGAGGAACTTCTTGCTGTTCAGTCTAATCTCGCTACCCAAGAAGCGGAACGCAAGCAACTCCAACGTCAACAACGGGAGTTAGAAACATCTGTTCAAGAGTCTACAAGAAGATTAAATCAAACTTATCAGGAAATTCAACAATATCAACTTGATTTAGAAGAAGCTAAGAAAAAACAAAATGTAGAAACGGTAAATGTAACGTCTCTACAATCAGAACGTGATACCGCTCAACAAAATTTAGAAACTTCTCGTCAAGCTGCTGCGGAAATTGCTACTGCTTCGGAAGCTTGGGTACAACAACAAACGGCTTTGAATCGGTCTATTGAATCTTTGCTGCATATTGTCGAACCCAAACGCACAGAACAAGCGCAATTACAGGAACGTAATACTCAATTACAATTGTTGATTTCTGAGCAGTCTCAATTAATTGGGACTTTAGAACCGGAATTAGCTGGAAAAAAGGGGGAATTTGGGCGGTTAGACCTGGAATTTCATGCTTCTAGTCAACCTATTCAGAATTTAGCCGAAAATCTGGCCGCGACGGAACAAGAGTTACAAATTCAACAAGATACCCAAAAGCGGCTTTTACAAGAACAACGAGACAAACAACGTCAGTTAGATAAATTAGAAGCACAAACACAAGCACAACAGGAGATCCAAGGAACACAGGCTAGTAAGGTAATTTTACAGTCGGAAATGCCCGGCTTGTGTGGTTTGGTGGTGCAGTTGGCTAAGGTGGATTCTCAGTATCAATTGGCGTTAGAAATGGCTGCGGGTGGACGTTTAGGTCATATTGT
>B570J13895_1000106_pt1 | contig 15742 bp, 15 predicted proteins | sample LakMenepilimnion_2_FD_13895 | JGI IMG/M metagenome (IMG submission 13895) | reverse complement strand
AATATTTTAAATTTAGGGTAAATATTCATTACTTTTTTTTAACATAGCCTACATTTAAAGTCATTAATCAAGGAGAGGTGGCTGAGCGGTTGAAAGCACTAGTCTTGAAAACTAGCAACGGGGCAACCCGTTCGTGGGTTCAAATCCCACCCTCTCCGCCATTTTTTAGAAATAAGAGTAAATTTGATTCTATAAAATTTTAGAATTGTAACTTAAATTCTTTAATTTTTTTTGATATAGAAAAGTTTTCTAAATCTATATTTTTCTTATTATCAATTAACCAAGAACTTAGTTCTTTATCTGTAAAATTTAATAAAAGTTCGAATTCTTTCAATTCTTCAGGGTTTAATTTTTTTAAGTTTTCAATAGCGAATCCACCAATTAGCAAATCCATTTCTTTGGTTCCTCTGTGATTAGATCTATATAAAAGTTTTTTTATTAAATTACTCATATCTACTATATATAACTAAATTGAAACCAAGTCTTTAAATGATAGAAAAAAATTTTAATTTTTTTTTTAATCCAATTTCCAAAACAAAAGGAATAGGACCAAAAATACAGAAATTATTTAATGAAAAAAAAATAGAATCTAATATTGATCTCATTTTTAATTTTCCCTATGGATTGATTGATAGGACTCATTGTCCCAGGTTAAACAATCTAGAAATAGGAAAAATTAGCACAATTTTTGTTAAAGTAAAAAAACATAACTTTCCAAGAATAAGAAGACTTCCAAATACTGTTCAATGCTTTGATGATACGGGTGAAATTAACATTGTATTTTTTAATTCAAGAGAAAATTACATTAAAGAAATACTACCTCTCAATAGCGAGGTCATTATTAGTGGAAAGATAAATTTTTATAAAAATAAGTATCAAATAACTAATCCCGACTACGTTACCTCTGTTAATAACGAAGATAAAGTCAGTAAAATAATGCCAACTTATAGTTCATTAAAAGGGGTTTCTAATAAAACTATAAATAAAATTTACGAAAATATTACAAAAAATATTCCTGATGTTCCAGAATGGCATAGAGATATTGTTATACAAAATAATAACTGGTCTAGTTTTAAAGATTCATTAATTCAACTTCACAATCCAAAAAAAATTGAAGATATAAATAAGAATTCTCTGGCTTACGAAAGGATATCTTTTGATGAGATATTTTCTAATTTATTGATTTTCTCTCAGATTAAAAAAAAAAACTTATCTATTTATAAAAAACCTAAAGTTTTCTCTTCGGAATATAAATTAAAAATAGTTAAAAATTTATCTTTTACTTTAACTAAAGATCAACAAGATATTATTAAAGAAATTGAAGATGGTCTAAAAAAAGACAAAAAAATGTTAAGGCTGCTTCAGGGCGACGTAGGTTCTGGTAAAACTATAATTTCAATTATTTCAGGATTAAATGTTGTGGCCTCTGGTTTTCAAGTGGCTTTAATGTGCCCAACCGAAATATTGGCTACCCAGCATTTAAATTTGATGAAATCAATAACTCAAGAACTCAATATCAAGATCGAAATTTTAAGCAGTGGAGTAAATAAAAAAAGACAAATTGAAATTAAAAAAGAACTTGCTGATGGAGCAATTAATTTTTTAATAGGTACTCATTCTTTATTTCAAGAAACTGTTTCATTTAACAATTTAGGATTAATCATTATAGATGAACAGCATAAATTTGGTGTCAAACAAAGAATAAATCTTTCGGAAAAAGGAGGTAAGAATTGCGACGTTCTTTTAATGAGCGCAACTCCAATACCTAGAACTTTAATTTTATCAACTTATGGAGACATGGATATTTCTACTCTTAGAGAAAAACCATTTAAAAAAACTAAAATTATAACAAATATTATTCCTGAAAAAAAAATACCTGATTTAATTAACTTAATAAAAAATAAAATTGAAAGCAAACAGCAAGTTTATTGGATTTGTCCTTTAATTGAAGAAAGTAAAAAAGTTAAACTAACTCCGGTTCTTGAAAGATTCGAATATCTAAAAAAATATTTTCCTGAAAATGTTGCTGTAATGCACGGTAATTTAAAGAATGATGAAAAAATTAATGTAATGAAAGATTTTTTAGATAAAAAATTTTCAATTCTAATATCAACTACTGTAGTTGAGGTTGGTGTTGATAATCAAAATGCAAATACAATTATAATAGAAAATTCCGAAAGATTTGGGCTTGCTCAATTGCATCAATTAAGAGGAAGAGTTGGAAGAGGAAACGAAGATGGTGAATGTATTCTAATATATTCAAAATCAATAAGTGAGAATGGAAAAAAAAGACTTAAAATTCTTAAAGAATCCAATGATGGATTTTATATATCTGAACAAGACTTAAAATTAAGAGGGTTTGGAGATATTATTGGTTACAAGCAAAGTGGTGAAAAAGATTTTATCGTAGCGGATCCATTATACCACTCTCACCTTTTTGAATTAGCTAAACAAGAGACCGATCTATTTACTGAAGCTAATTTACCAATTGATAAATTTAGTACACTTCTAAAATTTTTTAAAAAAGATAAAATATTAAATATAATTGATACCGGTTAATTTTTCTTATAACCAATTGCAATTTCAAACTCACCCAATCTTTTATGAATTGACCTTAATTCTGTAATTGTCGTCCATTGATGAATAAATAGAGAAAAACTATTATGAACTCTTTGAAATGCATTTGACACTTGAACTATAACCCCAAGTGTAATTAAACCAGAAAATAGACTCGGAGCCATTACTAAATATGGAACAATAACCATAAATTGGTCGTATAAGTTAACCCATATATCAAAATAACCGTAGTTATAGAAAAGTCTGTGGTAGTTAAATTTAATTCCAGAAAATAACTCAAATACAGTGTCGGGCTTTGCGTATTTTAATCTGTCATCTTCACCATATACTAACTCTTTTCGAAATGACGCTTCTACCCTTTGATTGTTATATTCAAGACCTGGTAGTTTAATTCCAACAAACCAGCTAATTATTAGTCCTCCTAAACTTACAAACAAAGATACCCAAACTAAAGATCCTGGAAATTGTTTTAAAAATTCTATTTGGATTCCAGATGAAAGACCCCAAAGTATAGGAATAAAAGCAATTAAAGTCATAATACCTCTAATAACTTGAAGCCCTAAACTTTCTACAATTTTGGCAAATCTGCTCGTGTCCTCTTGAATTCGTTGTGACGCTCCTTCTACATTCTCAACGCTATTTTTCCATAACGGAATATAATCAAAAGTTATAGCCTCGCGCCAACGTAGAGAATAAACTCTTGTGAAAAATCCAGTAAAAGTTGCAAGTATTACATAAGGAAATGCAAGATAACAAAAAGTATAAATTTTATCCCAAAATTCTGAAATATTACTTTTAGTGGCATTTTGTAACAAATCATAAAACCCTTTATACCATTCATTAATTTTAACAGTTATCGACACCTGTATTAGTAATGAAAAAATTAATAAGAGTCCTCCACCCCAGGACCATAAGAGCCATTTTTTGTTAAAAAAAAAACTCTTAAACATTATTTAAAAAATTATCAGCATAAGCCTTAATAATAAGCTTATTTTTTTTATGCGTAGTAAGATCAAATTGAATATTATTTTCTTTAGCATAAGCAATAGCTTGTTCTTGCGTTTCAAATTTCAACTTAATTTGTTCGTCAGTATTTGATGATGATGTCCAACCCATTACAAAATCTTTATTAGAATTAGATTTATTAAATTCTAAAATCCAAAATTTTGTTCTAGACTTGCCAGACTGCATAGCGGTTTTAACAGGTTGATAAATTTTAGCTCTTTGATTCATTAACTATTTTCCTCTGAGGAATCTTCAACTCTAGCAGCGGAAACAACTTTTTCATCATCGGAAAGATTAAAAATTCTTACCCCTTGTGTATTCCTACCTGTTATTCTGATATCTTTAACATTACATCTAATCATCTGACCTTTATCAGTTATCAACATAATTTGATCTTCATGATTAATCGTAAATGTAGAAGCAACTCCACCATTTCTTTCTGAGCTTATAATATTAATAATTCCTGAGCCTCCTCTACCGCTTACTCTGTATTCATAAGCAGAAGAACGTTTTCCATAACCATTTTCCGTTACAGTTAAAATATATTGTTCTTTATTTTTAAATTCTTCGATTTGTTTTTTAGATAATGCAACTATTTTAGTTGTCTCATTTTCATCATCTGGGGTTTCCTCGATGTCTTTTTCTAGTCTTGATGCTTTGATATAAGATTTTGCTTCTTCAGATGTTATTTTTACACTCTTTAAAATTGATAATGAAATAATTTTATCATCTTTTTTTAAAGACATTCCTTTTATTCCTTTAGAAGATCTTCCTTTAAACAATCTTAATTTTTTTGATTGTACTCTTAAAGATTTTCCTTTTTCTGAACTTAATAAAAAGTCATCATCGTCATCTAAAATTTTAATTCCAACAATTGAATCATTATCTTCTAATTTCATTGCAATTTTGCCGCTCTGCTGAATACTTTCAAAATCCAAAAGACTATTTTTTCTAATTTTTGCATTAGCAGTAGCAAATATAATTTTCATTTTTGCCCACAAAGTCTCATCACTAGGCAAAGGCATAATTGAGGTGATTAATGTCCTTCTTTTAAAGGAAGAATGCTATGAAGAGCTTTTCCTTTTGACTGATTAGAACCCTCAGGAATTTTCCATGCTTTCAATTTATAAACGATACCTTTGGATGAAAAGAAAAGAATGGGTGTATGAGTATTGGCGGTAAATATTTGGCTTACAAAATCTTCATCCCTAGTCGTTATACCTGTTTTTCCCTTACCGCCTCTTTTTTGAACTTTAATTGAACTTAAAGGACTTCTTTTGATGTATCCTTTATTAGTAATTGTAATAATAACATCTTCTTTTTGAACAACGTCCTCAATATCAAAAGTTCCAACTTGATTTATAATTTTAGTTTTTCTAGGAGTTGCAAATTTTGCTTTTATATCTTTAAGCTCATCTTTAATCTGGGTTAATAGTGCATTTCTGTCATTTAGAATTTTTTTGAATTGAACTATAAGTTTATAAAGTTCGCTAATTTCTTGATTGATCTCTTCATGTCCAATTGCTGTAAGTTTTTGAAGTCTTAGTTCTAGAATTGCTCTAACTTGATGGTCTGACAAATGGTACTCATCTTTATTAGACAAATCATTAACATCTAAAACGTCTTTGTTAATTTTTGATTTTTTAAAACTCCATGATTTATTTTGAAGGATTGTTTTTGCTTCATTAGGATTTTTAGATTTACGAATAATAGCTATAATTTCATCAATATTTTCTATGGCTATAAATAATCCAATTAAAATATGAACTCGATCTTTTGCTTTCTTTAAATCAAATAAAGTTCTTTTAATTAAAACTTTTTCTCTAAACTCTACAAAAACTTTTATAAATTGTTTTAAGTTTAATAGTTCTGGTTTACCGTTAAGTATTGCAAGTGTGTTAAATCCAAATGATGATTCAATTGGTGAATATTTGTAAAGTTGATTAATAATTACCTCACTTGAAGCTCCTCTTTTTAAATCAATAACTATTCTTACTCCCTCTTTGTTAGACTCATCTCTAATGTCTGATATGCCTTCAATTTTCTTTTCTCTTACTAGCAGAGCAATTTTTTCAATTAATAAAGATTTATTAGTTTGAAATGGTACAGATTTAATCACTACTAAAGTTTTGTCTTTTTTTTCTTCTTCAGTTTCAATTTCTCCTCTTATTTTTATAGAGCCTCTTCCAGTTTTGTATCCAGTTTTTATTACATCTTTTCCAATTATTAAGCCTCCTGTTGGAAAATCAGGTCCTGGGATTAACTTAATTAATTCATCAATAGAAATTTCATTATTATCAATATATGCAAGCGTTCCATCTATAATTTCGCCAAGATTATGAGGTGGAATATTTGTTGCCATTCCAACAGCTATACCACCCGCTCCATTTACTAATAAATTTGGAAATTGAGCTGGAAGCACAGTTGGCTCTAATTCCGTATCGTCGTAATTGTTTTGATAATCGATTGTATTTTTTTCAATGTCCGCAACTAAATATTCAGAAATTTTTGCTAATCTTGTCTCAGTATAACGCATTGCAGCAGCTCTATCTCCATCCATAGAACCAAAGTTTCCCTGACCATCTAATAATTTTACGCTCATTGAAAAATCTTGAGCTAGTCTTACCAAGGCATCATAAACAGCCTGATCTCCATGGGGGTGATATTTACCAATTACATCACCGACTACTCTTGCTGATTTTCTAAATTGCTTTGACCAATCATATCCGCCTTTGTACATCGCATAAATAATTCTTCTATGGACTGGTTTTAATCCATCTCTTGCATCAGGTAGAGCTCTACTTATAATAACGCTCATCGCGTACGATAAGTATGATGTTTTCATCTCATCAACGATTTGAACTGAGCTGTAATTTTTTTTATTTTTGGAATTTTCTTGATTTAAATCTTCACTCATGAAGGAAATTTAAAAAGGTACTTTATCGTCTGGATCTTGAGAGATATCAGGCATATCATCCGAAGGTAATTGAGTACCTTCTAATTTTTTACTATCGCCAGATGAAGAATTTTTTCCATCTAGCATTGTTAGAGAAGAGCTATAACCTTGCAGAACTATTTGTGTGCTATATTTTTCTTGTCCGTTGCTATCAGTGTACTTATTAGTATTTAATTGTCCTTCTATATAAACTTGGGCCCCTTTTTTTAAGTATTTCTGAACAACGCTTACTAAACCTTCGTTAAAAATAACAACTCTGTGCCATTCTGTTTTTTCTTTTTTTTCTCCAGTGTTTTTATCTTTCCAGCTTTCAGAAGTTGCAACGCTTAATCTTGCGACACTTTTCCCATTTTGCATCTGCTTGATTTCAGGATCATTCCCAAGTCTACCGATTAATAAAACTTTATTTAAGCTGCCCGCCATAATATAGATCTTTTTTTGAACTGTGAATTTGATGTTATTATATCAGACTAATCAAATTAAAAGAATAAAATTTACTGAAAAAGATGAGTAATACTGTCACAAAAATCGTTATTAAAGGAGCTAGAGAGCACAATTTAAAAAATATTTCAGTAGAGATTCCAAGAGATAAATTAATCACAATCACTGGTCTATCTGGTTCAGGAAAGTCATCTTTAGCGTTTGATACAATTTATGCTGAAGGACAAAGAAGATATGTTGAAAGCTTGTCAGCTTATGCCCGTCAATTTTTAGACCGCATGAGAAAACCCGACGTTGACTTAATAGAAGGTCTTTCACCAGCAATATCCATCGAACAAAAAACTACTTCAAAAAATCCAAGATCAATTGTTGCAACAGTTACAGAAATTTATGATTATATGCGTGTTTTATACGCAAGAGTTGGCATTCCCTATTCGCCATTCACAGGTAAACCTATAAAATCACAAACAGTATCAGAAATGGTAGATCGCATTTTGGATCTTCCAAAGCAATCTAAGATTCAAATTTATGCGCCTGTAGTTAGAGGGCGTAAGGGAGAATATAAAAAAGAATTACTTGGATATAAAAAAAGAGGTTTTCAAAAGGCAAGAATTGATGGAAAAATTTATGAAATCGACCAGTCGCCTGCTCTAAATAAAAATATAAAACACGACATAGATATATATGTTGATGGTTTTATTAATGATAAAAAAGAACAGCAAAGAATTGCTGAAAGCATTGAAACAACTTTATCTTTGTCTGACGGTCTTGTTTATGTGGACTTTACAAATGAAAATCTTCCTAAAGAATTTAAGAAAAATGAAAAAATAGTATTTTCTTCGAAGTTCGCATGTCCAGAAAGTGGCTTTACAATAGAGGAAATAGAACCGAGACTTTTTTCTTTCAATAGTCCATACGGCGCATGTCCAGAGTGTGAAGGAATCGGTGTTGATCTTTATATAGATCCCAAATTAGTAGTTCCTAATGATAAAAAAACTTTAATCGATGGAGCTATTGTCCCCTGGTCTTCAAGCTCAACCTTGTATTATGCTCAAACTTTATCTTCATTAGGAAAACATTACAATTTTACTTTAGAAACACCATGGAGAGATTTACCAAAAAAAATTCAAGATATTATTTTGTATGGATCAGGAGAAGAGGAAATTAAATTTTCTTATGATGATGGATATGAAAAGTATTCAAGCAAAAAATCTTTTGAAGGAGTAGTAAATAATTTAGAAAGAAAATATCTAGAAACTGATAGCGACTGGAAAAGAGAAGAAATTTCTCAATTTCAAAACGAAACGGAATGCGAGAGATGTAAAGGAATGAGACTTAAAGAAGAGGCTCTTTCCGTTAAAATAAAGGAACTGAATATCAGTGAAGTTTCAAGAATGTCAATCCAAAGTGCACATGAATGGTTTTCTAATCTTCATACTCATTTAACAGAAAAAGAAAATAAAATTTCAGTACACATTTTAAAAGAAATTAATGAAAGATTAAGTTTTTTAATAAATGTTGGTCTTGATTATTTAAATTTATCAAGATCGTCTGGAACGTTGTCTGGTGGAGAATCTCAAAGAATAAGATTAGCATCACAAATTGGTTCGGGCTTAACAGGTGTTCTTTATGTTCTAGATGAGCCATCAATAGGATTGCATCAAAAAGATAATATTAAACTACTAAATGCTCTTAAAAGATTAAGGGACTTAGGCAATACAGTAATAGTTGTGGAGCATGACGAGGAGGCAATGCTTAGCTCCGATTATATAATCGATCTTGGACCAGGAGCTGGAACTGAGGGGGGAGAAATTATCGCTGAGGGCACTCCTTCTGAAATCAAAAAAAATGAAAATAGTATAACTGGACAATATTTATCGGGTAAAAAATATATTTCTATTCCTCAAACAAGAAGAAAAGCAAAAGACGGTAGATATCTAACTTTAAGCGGAGCAACAGGTAATAATTTACAAAACGTTACTGCAAGAATTCCTCTTGGAACTTTTACGGCAGTCACTGGAGTTTCTGGTAGTGGCAAATCAACTTTTGTTCTTCACACACTTTATAGAGCGTTAAATTTAATGATTAATAAAACTATAACAAAAAATATGCCTAGACCTTTCAAAGGGATTCAGGGTTATGAATATTTAGATAAAATAATAGATATTGATCAATCGCCAATTGGAAGAACACCAAGATCTAATCCCGCAACATACTCTGGCGCTTTCACGGTTATAAGAGAATGGTTTGTTAATTTACCAGATTCAAAAGCAAGAGGCTATAAACCTGGGAGATTTTCTTTCAATGTAAAAGGAGGAAGATGCGAAGCTTGCGAAGGCGACGGAGTAATTACCTATGAAATGCATTTTTTACCTGATGTTTATGTTCAGTGTGATGTGTGCAAAGGCAATAGATATAATAGGGAAACTTTAGAAATAAGATTTAAAGATAAAAATATTGCTGATGTTTTAAACATGACTGTTGATGAAGGTGTCGATTTTTTTGAAAATATATCATCGATAAGAGATAAGCTTTTAACACTTCAAAAAGTTGGTCTCGGGTATATAAAAATTGGTCAACAGGCTACAACTCTATCTGGTGGAGAAGCTCAAAGAATTAAACTTGCAAAAGAACTTTCAAAAAGAGCAACAGGAAGAACTATTTATATACTTGATGAACCGACAACAGGTTTGCATGTTCATGATGTTAAAAAGTTATTAGAAGTTCTTCATACTTTTGTTAACAAAGGAAACACAGTCATGGTTATAGAGCATAACTTGGATGTAATAAAAACTGCTGACTGGATCATTGATATGGGTCCTGAAGGAGGTGTAAAAGGTGGAAAAATTATAGCTGAAGGTACTCCAGAAAATGTTTCCCTTGTAAAGGGTAGTTATACGGGCGAATTTTTAAACAAAATTCTATCTAAAAATATTTCTAAAAAAAGTGCTTAAAAAATTATTTTTTATGTTATTATTAAATTATGGGAATTAGTAATATTCTTCAATCTCTCCCAAAAACAATTTTAAGTTCTATTATTGCAACTTTAATTTTTTTTGGTGTTCTATTTTATCTTAACGACAGCTGGGCAAATGATAGATACTTTTGGAGCGCTATATTTAGATATTTGCATGTTGTTTCTGGAATTATGTGGATAGGATTATTGTGGTATTTCAATTTTGTTCAAATACCCAGTATGCCAAAAATTCCTGATGAACAAAAATCTGCTATTAGTAAAGTAATTGCTCCAACAGCTTTATTTTGGTTTCGTTGGGCTGCCCTTTCGACAATTATTACTGGATTGATAACTGCTTACTTAAATGGTTACGTTCATGAAGCATTAGCTTTTAAAGGAGCTGCTAAAAACTTAACAATAGGAATTGGGATGTGGCTTGGCATAATTATGGCCTTTAATGTTTGGTTTGTAATTTGGCCAAATCAAAAAAGAGCTTTAGGAATTGTTGAATGCGACCCTGAAATAAGAACAAAATCCGCAAAAACTGCAATGCTTATATCTAGAATAAATACTATCTTGTCTATTCCCATGCTTTTAACAATGGTTATAGCTCAAAATCTTTATTAAGGCGTATTATCAACTTTTACCGACCAATCTCTTTTAACTTTAAAAAACATTACTATAGGTGAAGCTATATAAATTGAAGAATAAGTCCCTATTATAATTCCAAAAGTTATAGCGAAAGCAAATCCTCTCAAAACCTCTCCTCCAAAAATTAATACAGCGATAATAGATAAAAGAGTTGTGCCCGAAGTTTTTAATGTACGAGAAAGAGTATTGTTTAAAGATTCATTTACTAAATTTGACAATTCGGAAGTGCTATCTTTTTTTAAATTTTCTCTAATTCGATCATAAATAATAACTGTATCGTTAATTGAGTAGCCAATAATAGTTAATAATGCCGCAACAATTGTAAGATCAAATTGTAATCCTAAAAGCGAAAAAACTCCTACAGTAATAATTGTGTCATGAAAAAGAGCAGCTATTCCTCCGAAACTAAATTGCCACTCAAAACGAAACCATAAATAAAAAAACATTGCGATAAAACATAACAAAACTGAATAAATAGCAGATTTAATCAATTCGGAACCTACTTTTGGCCCTACTGTCTCTACTTTTCTAATTGTTATTTTTTCTTTTAAATCTTTTTCAATAAAATTTTTAATATCATTCGGCGAAATACTATTATCAGTAGAAATTAAAAAATCATTTACTGCACCAAACTCTTTAACTGAATAATTGTTAATTTTAAGTTTGGATAAAGAATTTCTAATATTTTCTATTTCAATTTTTTTTTCTAATCGGATTTCAATTGTCGTCCCTCCTTTAAAATCAACGCCAAAATCTAAGCCTTTAGTAAATACTAAGATAATTGAAGCCAAAACTAAAAAAGATGACACAAATAAAAAAAAAAACTTATATTTTAAAAAATTAAAATTTGTCATTTAAATATTTATAATTTTATCTTTATTAGCCATAAGATACTTTGAAACCATTAATCTGCTAACAGTAAAAGCTGTAAAAAATGAGGTTATCAATCCGACACATAGTGTAACAGCAAAACCTTTTACGGGCCCACTGCCTAAATAAAACAAAATAATGCCAGCAATTAATGTCGTCAAATTTGAATCAATTATAGTTAATAATGATTTTCTGTAAGCAATATCAAAAGCGATAATATTTGATTTTTCAATCTTTAATTCTTCTTTTGCTCTTTCATAAATTATTACGTTAGTATCAATAGCCATACCAACAGTTAGAACAATTCCAGCTATACCAGGCAAAGTTAAAGTAGATCCAAATATAGACAAAACTGAAATTAAAATTACAATATTTAATAAAAGAGAAATATTTGCGAAAATTCCAAATAATTTATACGCGTACACCATATAGACAAACACCAACAAGAAACCCGCAATAAAAGATATAATTCCCTGAACGAATAGAGTCTTTGCCTAGATCAGCTCCAACTGTTCTTTCCTCTATTATCTTCATTGGTGCTGGCAAAGCACCAGCTCTTAATAAAATAGCTAACTGATTAGCTTCCTCAACCGTAAATCCACCAGATATTTGACCACTACCAGTAAGTATAGGCTCTCTAATAACTGGTGAACTTAAAATTTCGTTATCTAGAATAATAGCGAGAGGCCTGCCTACATTATCTTTTGTAGCATTAGCAAACTTCTTAGCTCCCAAGTTATCAAATTTAAAGCTAACAATAGATTGATTTGTTTCTCTATCAAAACCTGGTTGAGCATCAGTAAGATTTTCACCGGATACGATCAATCTTTTTTCAACTTCAATAAATAAACCGTCAGATTTATTTTTAACTTTTTCAAAGCCAAGATTATCGCTAGAGCTATTACTAGTTTTTATAAACTTAAAATTTAATTGTGCAGTTTTGCCAAGTATGTTTTTAAAGCTCGAAGGATCTGTCAATCCTGGTAGCTCCACAATTATTCTATTCTCTCCTTTTTGTTGAATAGTTGGTTCTTTTGTCCCAAGCTGATCTACTCTTTTTCTTACTATTTCTATAGATTGGTTGATAGCATCTTTTTTTTGACGCTTAATATACTCTTCATTAAATTGTAAAATGAATAAATCTTTTTCAATCTTATAAACAAAATCTTTATTAGCATTTTCTATATTATTATTGTTAATTCTAGAAAAAATATTTTCATCATTATTTGTCTTATTAATTAAATTAATAGCAATTTCTTTTTGAGAAGAATTTTTAATTTCAAAAGTAATTTTATTATTTAAAATATTTAAATTTTTAAAATCTAATTTTTTTTCATTAAATTTTTTTTTTAAATCTACAGTTTTTTCTTCTAATTTTTTATTAATTAGAGGATTCATATCAATTTCTAAAAGCAAATATGAACCGCCTTGAAGATCTAGACCTAAATTTACTTTTTTATCTAAAAATAAATTTGTTTTATTTATAAAGTTAAAATTTCCTAAAAAAATGTAGAAAAAGAATAAAATTGAAGAAATAATAAATCCAATTTTTAATCTGGAAAAATTTAACACTACTAATTTATTTAGTTTCGGATTTAGATAATACTTGTGAGATAGTAGATCTTATAATTTTAACATTAATATTGTCGGCAATTTCTAATTCTGCTTTTTCTTCATCAATAACTCTTGAAATTTTCCCTACAATTCCACCTGCAGTAACAACCGTATCACCTCTAGTTAGCTTTGAAATCATTAGCTTGTGCTCTGCAACTCTTTTTTGCTGAGGTCTAATTAATAAGAAATAAAAAATTACAAATATTAAAATTAGAGGGATAAATTGTGCGAAACCTGAAGCTGACATAATGCGGTTAATTATACTAGATGCTGATCAAATACAATAATTTTTTGGTTTTTTTAATTATATATAAATTAAATCTTTTTTATTCCGCCCATATAATTATGTAAAACAGGGGGAATATTAATTGAACCATCTTCATTTTGATTATTTTCTATTATAGCAATCAATGTTCTTCCTATAGCAAGCCCAGAACCATTTAATGTAGCAACATAGTCAATTTTTTTTTCTAGATCTTTAAAACGCGCCATCATCCTATTTGCCTGAAATTGACCACAAGATGAACAGCTAGATATTTCTCTATAATTATTTTGAGATGGTATCCATGCTTCAAGATCATAAGTTTTTTCTGCGCTAAAACCCATATCACCAGATGAAAGTAAAATAACTCTATAAGGTATCTCTAATTTTTTAAGTATAGTCTCTGCACAGTTAGTAAGTCTTTCAAGTTCATTATTTTTATCTTCTGGTTTTACAATACTTACTAGTTCAACTTTATAAAATTGATGTTGTCTCATCATACCTTTTGTGTCTTTTCCAGCAGCTCCAGCTTCAGCTCTAAAGCACGGTGTGGCCGCAACATATCTTAGTGGCAAATCCTCATAATTTAATATTTTATCTCTAACAATATTAGTAAGAGAAACTTCAGCTGTTGGTATTAACCATGAGCCTGTATTTAAAGAAAATTGCTCTTTAGAAAATTTTGGCAACTGACCAGTTCCGAACATTGATTCTTCATTAACAATTATTGGAACATTCATTTCCAAATATTCAAATTCTTTAACGTGCGTATCGATCATAAAATTTATTAAAGCTCTTTCTAACTTAGCAATATTACCTTTTGTTATTACATACCTAGCTCCTGAAATCTTAGTTGCGGTATCAAAGTCTATCAGGTCTCTTTCCAAACCAATCTCATCGTGAGACTTAATTTTAAAATTAAAATTTTTAATATTACCAAATTTTTTTATTTCTTTATTACTTTTACTATCTTCACCTACTGGAACATCATCTAAATGTATATTCGGTAAATTATGAAGAATATTATTTATTTTATGTTTTTGTTCAGAAAGATTTTTTTCGTAAGCTTCAATATCGTTTTTAATATTTAAAACTTTTTTAGATAAAAATATGAATTGCTCACTTTTTTTATCTTTAGAAATAGACAATTCCTTAGATATTTTATTTCTCTCTTCTTGTAATTTTTGCTGTTTTTCTAAAATTTGTCTTATGGAAGAATCTAAAGAAATAATTTCATCTACCAATTGATCTGAGTTTTTTATAAATCTTTCTTTATATTTTTTTTTATAAAGAGATGGGTTTTCTCTAAAATTTTTAAGATTTATCATTTTTACTTTTTTCTAAATATTTAATAATTAAAATAGATATTTCATATAAAAACATCAATGGAATGGCCAATCCTATCTGACTAATCGGGTCTGGAGGAGTAATAACTGCTGCAACAATAAATATAATAACAATAACATATCTTCTTCTTTCGGATAAATATTTGGAATCAACAAAACCGACAGTTGCTAGTAAAATTAGTAAGACTGGCAATTCAAAACTGAGGCCAAAAGCAATCATAAAAACCATTATTAGTGAAAGATACTCACTTACTCTTGCTTCTAATTGTATTGGCATGCTTGTCTGTGTACTTAAAGTTTCGAAGGATAAAAAAAACTTAATAGCCAAAGGCATTATAAAATAATACGCCAATAAAGCACCTGTTATAAAAAGAACTGGAGTTGCAACAATAAAAGGTAAAATCGTTTTTTTTTCATTTTGGTACAATCCAGGAGCTATGAATTTCCAAATTTGAATTAAAAAAACTGGGAAAGAAAAAAAGAGAGCAGAAAAAAAAGATAATTTTAAATAGGTAATAAAAGTTTCTTGTAGTGCTGTAAAAATTAACCTTTTAGTCCCTATCTGACCTACTCCGAGAGCTTTAACGTATGGTTGTAACAAAAAATCATATATTTTATCTGCATTCATATAAGAAATTATAAAAGCTATTGAAAAAAAAATAAGACTTTTTATTATTCGAGATCTTAGTTCTAAAAGATGCTCCGTTACACTTGATTGATTTTGATCATTATTGTCACTCATAAAGATAAAAATTAAATATTTTCTGGTTTCTTTTTATTTTTTTCTTCAGGGTTAATATCTATTATTTTTTTTATATCCTTTTCTTGTTCCTGAACAATATCATCAATTCCTTTTTGAAAAGAATTAACATAATTTTTTATTCCATTTTTTATTTGAATAAATTTTCTAAGAACAACTGGAAGATCTTTTGGCCCAATAACTAAAATTGCGACTAGAATGATAACTAAAATTTCTGACCACCCTATTTGTGGCATAAATTATTTTAGTGATTTGACTTAGAATTTTGATCTTTATCTTTATCTTTAGGGTCTTTGTTATCTGA
>B570J13895_1000105_pt1 | contig 15859 bp, 16 predicted proteins | sample LakMenepilimnion_2_FD_13895 | JGI IMG/M metagenome (IMG submission 13895) | reverse complement strand
ACAACTCAGGGTGTTTACAAATGTTTACAAAAAGGCCGTTGTTATAAAAATTTTAATTTGTAAAAAAAGAAGTTGACTTCTTAAACAAATATTGAATAGTGCTTAAATGTACACCTTTATATTTTGACTTTAATCATCTCTCATTTAAAAGAGTTGAACGAAAAAAATTATGTTTAGCGCCACCTACCTTAAAACGGAGCGCTTGAAAGTGTCGAAAAATTATTTTAGTACTATTCTTTTCCATTATGCCACTACTAGGTCACGTTTCATTGAATAACGAACCTCCAATTGTTGCTACGGATGTTGTTCAGAAAGACGATGGAAATTCAACTGCCGCTGAGGACAATCTCTTAAAAACTGTTCCCCAACGATTTCGTGAAAAAACTAAAGAACTAATAAACATTTGTAACAAAAGTCCCCAACAATTGACTTGGAATAGTGATGGACAAATATTTATCAATCAACAAAGTGTTCCATTAGCAAACATTTTTACACTTTTGCCTGCTATTTTTAAACCTACTTCAGTAAATAGAAAATTGCCTGGCTTTGATGAATTAGTAACACAAATAGCTACAATGGGGTTTGCTCACTTAATGAATCCATGTTTAACCAGAGGCCTACGGCGAAAATTGACTCAAAAAATTGAAAATGAAAATGAACTTTATGCTGATATCCTAGAGTTAGATAAAAAGTGGTATTACCTTGGCCCAATCTAAAAAACCCAATCTAAAAAATGCTAGGATCAGACTTTATCGAATATTTTAATAAACTTCCGGTGTTAATGCCACATTTCAATGGAGTGTATTCAATTGATACAATTCCACATCGAATGAAACCTCGCACTTTTAGCATAATTAACTTAGATCCAAAAAATAAACCAGGGTCCCATTGGTTTGTAATGGTAAAACCTGAGTTGGGTAAAATAGAAATATTTGACAGCTTGGGGGTGGGTTCAAAAATAGGCTTAATTACAGAAAATTTAAAATTCAGAACAAAACAAGACATCATATGTAATGAAACACCTTTTCAAAGTGCGGATTCTCACTCCTGTGGCTTGTTTGCTATATATTTTGCTGTTGAACGTATGTTTAACCTTGATTTGCCTTTTCTTGCACTATTAGAGGACATATTTGTAAATAAACTGGAAAAGAATGAAAATACTGTAAAACAATTTTGTGAGAACTTGTGAAGATTATCAAATGATTTTTTTGGTTCCTTTTCTAGATGGCAAAAAGGGACCATGCAGGAGGGATAAAAATAAATGTCCCAGTTCAAAAAGTAGAATTCGATTCAATGGTGAATCGTTTCTTACACCCAATGCGAATGGTTATTTCTGGACCAACTGCGTGTGGAAAGGTATATTTTTGGCCAACACATTTAAACTTAAATTAAAGTACCCCTTCAAGTGCGTAATATATAATTTTTTTATTGAAAATATGTAGCGTTGTGATTTTGTTTAATAGTATTTTTTTGGGTTTGAAATATCAGTCCACCTTCGTGTTAAACCTTCTGAAGCATCGCTCGGAGTTATTCTCAACCAACTTTATGAGAATATTGTACTGCGTGCCGGAAGACGCTGCTCATTTGCATGAAAAATACATCGAAAAACTTCAGAAAGAATACAAGTTTATCGAGATCATCAAAGGGTTACCGCAAACGAATGACATCAGTGATGACACTTTGCCAAAGCTGATAATAATGGTGAAATACTTTGAATTTATAATTAGAGGCTTGTTTTTTCATTAATACTTTCTTTTGTGACAGTTTTCTGACCAAACTATGTTCATTCCCCCCTAAATTTATGTGTCTTATTTTATTTACTCTTTTTAATCAAAGGATGACCTTATGACGGAGATCTTTAAGGAAGGCAGAATGGTCAAACTATTCACACAAACATCTCACCATGCATCAATTAGCATAGGTAAAAAAGCATAAAAACAGGCTATTTGGCCTTTTATTTTTTCTGCCTTGTGTATGCAAAACAGCCAAGCTTTTTTGATGTTCTCTTCTTTAAATATACTGTTATGAAATGTTTTATTTGATTTCAATTGAATAAAAATTTAATTTCAGTATTTACGATGCAAAACTACTACGAAACTGGACATAGTAAAACTATCATGCGAAACGTTACGTATAAAGTTTTTTTCCGTCACACTGATGAGGCCGGCATGCTTCGTAGTATTGGCGCCAACATAACTCCAAACCAGGTGTTAAAATGTTATAAGCTCTGATTACTTGACAACTAAATATTGTTTTAATAGATCATACAATCTGACAAAAAAAAATTTTCTTAAGTAACAGAGCCTATAATTAATTTTACAGCCAAACTTTCTAATCAACTGCTTTGCCGCTTTACAGCATTATTTTCCAAGCCAACGATATCCTTATTTGCTGGTCGATGGAATGGCCAATCACAATATGCACTCAATTCTTGTCAGAAGTCATATTTTCCCAGATGAACAAGATTCTAAAATAAGACCCCTCTGCTTCTTTGTTAATCCTTGTTACAAAAAAAAGCATTGAAAAACATAGTCAGCATTTATTCATGATAAGTTTTTCCAGCACAATTAAATCCAAATGGGTATGTTTTATAAAGTGGGTTTTCTGATGGCACATACCTCTTCATTGTAAATACATTACTAAATGTGTAAGATGTCGATTCATACGAAACTTTTTTTGTCTTTTTATCTGTCATTTTTTTGGTTTGATTTAATAAAAGACATTCATAAGTCTGATTAAAATTACTGTTAATAAATGTTTTATAAGTATTGTTGTCTATGATATTTTTGTTATTCAAAGACGTAAGGGAAAGGCCCCTTACTTTAACAATGCTGCATAGTTCGTTATCACTGTTCAGATAGTTTATTGAGTAATTTCTCGGGCCTAGAGCATAAAAGCTTTGAATTTTTTGGGGGGGATAAACGTGTTTAAAATGTCCAATGGCTGGACTCATAGGTAGGGGATTTACAGTGTTTTTCTTTAAAGAATATACGATTGAATCTGTGTCATAATACAATATTTTAGAATCAACTTTTTTTAGCGATAAAATGTAGTTTCTTAATACAACCATGGCTTGAGAGGCAATCTCAGCTCCGATGTAAATATTTGTACTTTTATTTGGGGGTAAAGAATTGTCATTTAAAACATACTCCACTTGGCAGTGATCAATAAAAACATTTAAATCAGTAATTGCATACTCTTTACCCAGTTCTTCGAGCTCAAATTGATTTGTACACTTTTTAGTCACGAGATTATTGGTATTTCTACTGAACATTCCAAAAAGACAGTTCATTAAATCTTTATAAAACTTTTTTAAGTTTGAATTATTTTTGCAATCGGACGGTTTTATTTTTAAGTGGTCTGGTAGGCACATTGATTCATTAAGATTATCACAGATGAGTTTTTGCTCTTCAAAAGTTTTAGCATCTTGCAGTAAATTAGAGTTTTTTAATCTTTCAGTGCACAACAATTGAACGTAATCTTTTAAAATATAGTCTTTTTCAGGAAAATGATGTACTTCTAAAAATCTCTCAACCTTATAGCCTTCTCTTGTTATTTGATTAATTGTTGACATCATCCAGCAGCCAGTAAAAATACGGTTTTTTACTTTATGATTGCAAGGCTCCGGACTACTCAATTTAGCACATGCAAGGCAAACAGCCATTACAGTAGTGTTGTTTAACTTAAACTTGAGAATTGGATCTTCAATATCCAATGGCACTAATATTGAACAAAATGCTGAACCACCCTGCAGTGATTCATCCTTGTAACGCCATTCTTCCAAAATTGAATTGTAGTAAATGTTTTTAAGATCTTCACCCACAATTACAGTATATGGGCCAACACCAAATTTAGTATTCACAGAAACGTATGAATATAAAGAATTTATATCCACAACGTACAGATCACTGTCTGGATTCTCTTCTGCTGTATATTTTAAAGTAAGGACATCTAAAAGTCCCCCACGGACACACTCCCGAGGTATAAGTCTCTTTAAAGGTCGATCTTGCCAATAGTCCGGATTTTCATTTTGAAATTGTTTCCACAGTGTAATTTTTTTCCCATTAGAAGTAGTTACTTTGGTTTTCTTAAATTTGTCCCATTCACATTCAAACACGTAATCCACACGAATGTCTGGATACTTTGTTTTCATGAAGTCCGAAAATTTTTCATCCATTAATTTCAATTCATTAAAAGAACGTCCAAAGCAATTTGGGGTGTCAGGAGTCCAGCCTTCAGGTTTCTCTAGTNAACAGTTTTGGTGAGCGTGAAATTTGCACCTGGAATTTGACATTTCAAAATATTTAAAATTGTTCTTGCATTTTTTCATTTACAATTTAAGTTAATGAAATGGCCCGCTCCCAAAACTCTATTAACGCGTAATAAACGCTCAAATCAAATCAATTAATCATAAAAGGCCATTAATCACTTACCCATAAAACTGAATGACGGTGTTAAGTTTTGGTGAATATAAGTCAACATCGTAAGGCCCAAAACTTTGCTGGCCTGTTGGAGTGTTGAAGGCTGTTACGTAATCTGCATGAGGCTCGGTAAAAGTTTTGTAAGATGTAAATTCATACTCTTTTCTTGAAACTCTTTTCATGTTACTGGTATTTTCAAACATTACACAATTTAAATCGTACTGATTAAGATAGTAGGCTTTGCACAGATTAAAGGTATAAGATGATTTTGAGGTAATTCCAACTGCAAAAGGATGCAATACCAGGCGAGTTTCAAGATTTTGATTTAATTTAATTTTTTCTTGCAAGTCAAAGCTCTGTTTCAAAAAAGTCAAAATAGATTTTGCCAAAAGTTCAGTTGTGTGAATGCAGTTCTTAATAATTTCATTCTTAAAACACCAAGAGTCATTTTTGATGGATTCCCAAAATCTTAGTTTTTCGTCATGAAGTTGAGAGTTGTCTTGGATTTCAACAAAGTTCGAAAATTCTGGTACAGATCCATCATAGTTGTACAGAGACCTTCGATTTAACCTGTAAAAAACAGATTTAAAATGTGCTTTAATTTTTTTTGCATAAATGTAGTCAAATGGCACCCAGCTACTTTACTCATTTAATGTCTAGTATTTTTGTTACAAAGCTTGGCAATTTCACTGATATCTGCAATTGAGTTATATAAAAAACTTACTTTGTTGGAAAATAAAAGTTTTTGTGACTGATTTCATATTGATTGGCTAGATCATGAATTGTTCCATCAAAATAATTGCATCCATTTAAAAATGTGAGTTTGTGGGTCTCCAAATGTACAGAGTAGATTTTTGATTTTCGGCTGAAGATTGATGGAGGAACCCCGAGTTCATTTAGCGCATTATAAATGGTAACCTGTAAAAAAGAAAATCAGATGAAAAAAAGCTTGAGACATTTAAAATCTGTCAAGAAACACTGATCTATGTTTGAGATTCCTCTTTTTCCCTTAAACCTTTAAGATACAAAAACTAAATTTCGGTTAGTAAAAAACAATCACTCTGCTAAATCAAAATAAGATTAAGACTAAATTTACATATTTTATCTTGTTAACCCAAATTGGATGTGAGTAACAAATTTAATTTATCCCGCTCAGACAAAATTAGACGCAGGTGTAGGTAAAATTGTAGTAGTGTTTAAACATAAGAAACTTACTAAATGATTATGGCCTTCATTCCAAGACAAAAACACAGAGTTGCGCCATTCTGGTAGCAGAATTAATTGCAGAAATTTCCAAATGGCTGAATTGTTCTTTTCTTTGCTTTTCTGCAAAACAACATTTTGCAAATGCGGTGCAAATTTCCAAGTGTGGTTGTAGCGAGCTTTAACTTCTGTGGTATATGGTTGAACATTTTTGTCACTGAAGTATTCAAATGTATATTTTTCATCTGGTTCAAAACTAGGCTCGTCAAAAGAATCTTCGAGAATAATGTGTTCTTCGAATATGCCTCGACGTTTTTCTCTCCAAATGCAAATAACATTAGGCTCCTCTGTTACATAATTTTTTTCGTGATATTCACAAAAAATATTTTGTGGTAATTCATTTTTTGCTTTCGTGTTCTTTTTTCTAATTTGTTCACAAGCCTCACAATGTTCGCTTGACAAATTTCTGTATTCAAAGTTGATAAAAACTAGATTAGGCCAATTTTTTGTTAATGGGGTTTTCTCAACTTTACAACTGTGTAAGCGGTCAAACTTGGGACCCCGACAATGCTGACATTTTTTCGTCTCTTCTTCAAAACAAACATGATTTTCAATTATTTGTTTTGGAGTCATTCCTGCAAACTTGAATCTTAAGTACTTGTTACAGATCTGACATAGCTGACCGCGACGACTAATTTTTCTTTTGTATTCTCCAGTTTTTGATATTTTACCACATAAAGATGTGTGCAAATCAAAGCATTTTTTTGTGTCAAATGTCACTAAACAAAGTTTGCATTTAACATTTTCATCTAAATTACTAGATATCCTGCTGTTGCAAAACTGAAATGGCAAATACTTTGGTTGCATTGTTTTTTCAGTAGCAAAAAATAATACACACTTATTACATGTTTCACGAACACATTTATGACGATAATGATGTCCAAATGTTTTATGGCACACTAGGCATATTTCACGATTGTGTCTGAAAAAAGCTCTCAGGTTATTGATGAACACAACATGATTTTTTGAGGTACGCAGCAAAAAGATTTGAGCCAAAGAATCGTCATATTGGTTTGGAAAACTTTCAACGTTACTGTTTTTTTCTTGCGAGCCAATTATTACGTGAATTTGGCATTGATACTCAATAGCCAACTTTGGTAAAATTTCTCTGTAATCATGAGGCCCACAAGGAGAAATATTTAGTTTATGAGCACACTTGTCAATTAAATTCAGAAGTTTTACTCCTGCCTCATTTTTTAGACGCCTTTTCCTTTTTTTCCGATCTGTCAAGTACAATAATTCATCGTATGTGGGGTCATTGATGTTCGGATCAAATTTTCGCGATTGATAGTAACCAAAAAAAAAACTTGTAAATAAGCACTTATTGACAAATGCAATAGGATTATCTGGAAAGGAATCAGGTAAATCCAGTAAGCCTTCTTCTGAATTCACTGCGTAATATCTGCCAGTTCTGCACCCAACGTGAGAAGACGAATAGTTTGTTTGTGGAATTGCTTTTCGCCTATGTTTTGAATAATTCACATGATCCATGCTGAGAACTTTAAAATAACATTGAAAAGAATTGTCAAATATGTCAATTGTGCTGTCAGAGTTGACAAATCTTTCAAACATGTTCAAGACACTTTCAACCATTGATGCAGTTGTTACGGATTGTAAAACATAACTCCCACTGTTAATTGATCTTGACATCCCATTTTGGTATATCGTGAGATATATAAGATTGGTGTCCTCCTCATCGTAAAAAAGTTTCAGGTTGTTGATGATGTAGGTAAAAGCATAGTTTAAAACATCTAGCAAAGATTTAAGTAAGTAGTGTTGAGCCTTTTTTTTCTTTTGTTTCTTCAATTTAATTTTTAAACAGTAATTATGATCTTGAACGCGAAATATTTTTTGTCGCTTAAACATAGTTTTAACAACATAAACCTCAAGATCTTCATTTTCATATATTTTTGTCACTGTATCGAACAACTGAACTTCGGAACCATCATTTTCTTCGTAATCAGTCAATTCACTTATATTTTTCTCATCACCAGATGACCAATTTGGAGATGGTGGGTATGGAGCTGGAGGAGGGTTTGTGCTTGTGCTTGGGATTGGGCTTTTTGCCATGTCACGCATTTTCTGTCGTTTTGCAAATCTTTCGACATCTTTGCGATTCCTTTTTTTCACAATTTCAGGACTTTTATTTGCATTTGATGTAATGTTATCTGCATTTGATGTAATGTTATCTGCTGCAGGTTTTATTCTCGTTAACTTGCCGTCTCCTCGTTGAGTAAATTTTGTTGGATAGTTTTTTAGCAACAATTGTTTCACAATTTCGTGGGAATTCATCTTGTTCACTTGCTGAAAACTGGTTTAACACTGGGGGTCAGTTGAAGCTACTCTTTCTTTATCTTCAATTGAAAGGGTTGTGGTGACCTAAATAAAGCATTGCCCTCTGGCCTCCCCCCCCCACCACCACCAGGGATTTGTGTGAAAGGGTTGTGACCTAGTGACCTCAATAAAGCAGCCACGTTGTGTGAAAGGGTTGTGACCTCAATAAAGCATCCACACAACAACACTACTTGGATGTTTAAGTAAGTCTTTGCATACGGTACAGTTTGCTTCTTTTGCTTTCTAACAAAATCGTTGTTTATTTTTAAATTGATTGATTTTATAATGATTTGTGATTGAAAATGTTATCTGATGAACAAATATTAAATCTATATAAAGACACAGACTTTCCCGGTGCCTGGAGTGGTGCTAGAACTTTTCAGATGTTTTTAAAATTTGATAAACATGAAAATGTGGCCCTACATCGAATTTATAAAATTCTAAAACAAATTCCTCTATATGTCATGAATCAAAGGCGAATAAGAAGATTTCCTAGACGGCGGTAAGATTTCATAACACTCTCTCTCTCTGCTCTGTCTTTTAGATAGTCAAACTACTGTCAATAAATATCAAAATTTATTTTCAGATATGTCGTTACTTCATTTGGTCAAGTTGTTCAGGGTGACTTAGCTGAAATGCCACCAAAATTTGGATTCCGATACTTTCTGCTTTTGGTGGATCTATTTAGCCTACACATGTATGCTGAACCTCTTAAGTCAAAAACTGGACCAGCAGTTCAAAGAGCATTCAAAAAAATATTGACCAAGTTTCATTCACCAATAATAAAGCTGGAAACTGACCAGGTAAATCAAATAATCGAATTCTATTTTGCTTGCGTAACACTACTAATCATGAGAATTTATACAACACATATGTTCCTTAGGGAACCGAATTCATTTCCAATGCAAACTGGTTTAAAGAGAAGAAAATCATCTTCAAGAAAAAAATTGGAATCCACAAGTTAAGTTACATTTTTTTATAATTCCCTGGCGCAGTAGTTTTTCTCTCTCTCTGCCTCTCTCTCACACACACCTTCTCTTTCCCTCTCTCTAACTCATTCCTATTAGTTTTTTCAAGATTGTACAAGTTTTGCTAATATATTTTATCTTTACATGCCTCGGTTGTCGAACACAGCATATTCTTGGTGAAAGTAAGAATATTAAAAAGTTGTTTAAAGTATTTTATGGGTAACTGAAAAGTCACATTTAAAAGCTTGCTAGAAGTAATTCAGCCAGAAGCTTTTATTCTCCATACTGCCAAAAACAACTCTTTAATTGTTACACACAGAGAAGACTCTACATGTTTATGCAATCAGAATTAAGTGAAAACTGGCCAAAATATTTGCCTATTGTTATTGCAAACTTGAACAACACGCCAGTACCTAAACTAGGGAATATTGCACCAATAGAAGTGAATACATATTTGGATGATTATAAAATTCGAGAAGCTCAGCTGGCACAAAATATAACACCAGTTTTGGCTCCAACGCTCCAAGAGAGGAACAAAAATGAAGAGACCTTCAACCAGGCAGATAGTTCATTTAAAACTGGTGACCTTGTATATTTGGATTTTAAAGAAAGTGCATTTTCAAAGCAGTATCTTAAAAAAGTAAGTAAAATTATAAAAATAACCATTAAATTGCTTCTTGTCAGATTTTTTTCGAAATTGAAAAAATACTGTAATACTTGAGATAGTTACTTTAAATGTTTTAGCTCTCTTCAATACTAAATTGCTTCAGTACTACGTAATTATTTTTGAGGCAAACATTTTTTCTTCTTTATTTTATTTACTGTTTTGAGCAAAAGTGTAAAAATATTGAGCACCCTTCAATACTACATAGCTATAGAGTAACTTTTTTGAGAAAAACAAGTACTGTTTTGAGCAAAAGTGTAAAAATATTGAGCACCCTTTAATAGTAAATAGCTATGAAGTAACTTTTTTGAGAAAAACATTTTTTTCTGCTTCATCTTATTTACTGTTTTGAGCGAAAGTGTAAAAATATTGAGCACCCTTCAATAGTAAATAGCTATGAAGTAACTTTTTTGAGAAAAACATTTTTTTCTGCTTCATCTTATTTACTGTTTTGAACGAAAGTGTAAAAATATTGAGCACCCTTCAATAGTAAATAGCTATGAAGTAACTTTTTTTGGAAATTTTTTTTTTCTGCTTTACGATAATGCGTAATAGTAGAGAGAAAAGATTTGAGGGGGGTCTATTTTCTGCGTTTGCTTTTTGGTATTTTTCTCTGTTTGTGTTTTTTCTTTATATTTTTTTGTCAGAAAAGGGGCTAGGTAAAGTAGGTCAAAAATAGTGGGATGCGCGCATTCGGATTGGCTAGAACTGCTTTCACTTTTTTTCAGAGAGGTCAGCTTTACAGGATTTCTGACATAGACAATCGTATAACTCCAGTCATGTACAAACTAACAGACCTTCTAAACACACCTCTCATTGGACAGTATTACGCAGCTCAACTGCATTTGGCACCCACCGATGTCTTGTCAGATTTTTTCGAAATTGAAAAAATACTGTCAACAAAAACAATTGATGGCCAAAAATGGGGCTTTGTGAAGTTTCACTACTATCCAAATAAATTCAATCAGTGGGTCGTGCTAGAAGATATCAAGACTAAAAAGTAACAGAAGAACCGAAATGACTCAAATTTTACCTGTTACGTGCGTCAATAATCCAATTAAAGTGATCACAATTGAAGGTGTTTTGAAAGATGAAGAACTTTGCATAAAGCCATTTGCATTGGAAAACGGAAATATACAGGCAGGTACTTGGGAGATTGCTTTGAAAAATTTTTCTTACGAAGTGAAGGAAGCACCTCGCCGATTTTATTTTGAGTGTACACACAAATGTGGTGACTGGCTTTCATCAACCAAATAAAGAACGACCAAAACCTACATCACCTGAAATATGTTCAATTTTAATTGAGGGCTCCAAAATAGGTGTGAAATTGTGCACTTTTTCAAATCCCGATTTTTTTTTGATGGATTCAATCAATCAAACTCTGAAATTACATTTTAATTACTTTCCTNNAGCAANTATANACCAAAAAAACATTAACTTTAAGGCAACATTCTATTATGTGAGACGACAGTAAACTATGGACATTTTTGTTGACAAGATCCATTTAAGACATTTAATGCTGAGAGACAAAATTTTTCTTTACAATTTGTATGAAGGAAAAGGATCGCGCCTAAACAATGCTTCTGAATCACAAATGAACACATTGATTAGGATTTTACATTTAATCTTGAATGATTACATTGAATTGAGAGAACAACATTACAAAAATGTCGTTAGAGCTAAACGGCTACCAGCACTGAAATGTAATTTTGAAAAAAATTCTGACTTTTGTAAAGTATTAAGACTTGATGTTGAAGAGAAGCGAAAACTATTAAAACAAATGCAAAATTGTTACCCATGGCTGTTGCATTCTCTTTTTAATTTCTAATCAAAATGGAAAGCAGACTTTTGCCTGAATTATGTAATCCAGTATACAACGTGGGTTTGGTGCCAAACATTCGAGCTTCAAAATTCCCAACTGGTTATGCTAATAAAATATTTTAAAAGTTTGACGTTAGTACTACGTTATCATTATTCATATCAAAAAAGAATTTAATACTTTCCCACGTCATCCTTAAAATATTCTATTGCCATATTTATGTAGATGATTTTAATACACCTGGAATTGGTTTTGCTGCTACTCCATTATCTCGTGTCTATGTACCCTTACAATTAGGGTCCCAAATGCCCTATAATAAAAGCAAGTTCACCGAAGAAAACAAAAACATTGACCAGACTGGCTTTGGACAAATAGATTCATCAGACAAAGAAGAACAAACCACATTGGATGAAGACAAAGAAGAACAAACCATATTGGATGAAGACAAAGAAAAACATATCACATTGGATGCTATTAAAAAAGACAGAGATTTGAAACGTAAGGCTTTAGGAGATGAAATTTTTAGTTTAATGAGTTCACCAATTAAGTCTTCCAACATCAAGCTCATACCAAAAAAGGTACAGAAAGAGAAAGNAGTGGCTTCAAAACCAGTGTCTTCAAAACCATCCGACAGTTTGGGCGGCATTCACAAATTTAAAAAAAAGTGATTTCAATTTTATCACAATGAGTAGTGAAGCTAATTTGCGTGAGGCAAAAACAGTACCAAGCATTTCTTATGTTGAACAGTTTTTCAAAGAAATACCAACTGATAGTAGATTTGGTTCTGTCAACTGGAAAAAAATAAATTCGCAAACAGGTGTAAGCCCAGAGTCCAAATCATATAAGTTTGAACTTTCAAGACAGCAAGCACCTAATTGTTACCTGGTATTATTATCATTATATTAAAACCTTCCTTTCAATTGACCATAAAAATTTTACAGAATTAAATCTTAATTTTAAAATAATATAGCTTAAATTTAGTGTAAAATGAGAGAAAACGGAATGTTTTAATTTAATTTATGATAATGATAGCTCTCCAATGTTATGGTCGAAGTTCAGATCCAAATTTTCAAAGCAGATCGTCTCACACTGCCAGATCGTGACGTCCTTGTTGGTCCAGTAAATAATGCATTGCACAGGAAAGTATCAAAATCTACTTTGTTTAAAATGATGAATGATAATTAATGATCAACTAATAACCTTTAGAGCTTATTCTGCAATTTTCAAAATGTTAAAGCACGTGAAAATCGGACCAAAAATGGCAAAGCGAATTAATATTTTTAATAAGAATAAAAGTAAATTTTGATATAATGATTTTTTGCAGTTGTTTCTCAAGATCAAAACTCACCATCAATGATGTTCCTCTTACTCAAAATCCAGCAATGTACCCAATTAAGTAAGTATCTATAGGTCCAATTAAGAATAATCACTGCAACTTATAATTTACTATTTAAAATCAATAGAAATTTTTTGTACGTAAAATGTTGATGGAATTGACACCTGGCTGTTGCTTTATTTCACTTTAAGCTTAACTTTGTTTCAGAGCTTACCTACTTAATCTTTTGTCTTTTGGCCAAGACAATAAAACATCATTCCTTGAATGTCATGGTTGGAGAAACGACACCACAAGAAGCATGGAACCATTTGATGAGAGAAACCAGAACTCAAATCTAGGTTTTATCTCAAGAGCTTCTTGGTGGAGAGAAGATCAAGTTCAATCAGGGCCTTGGAGAGCTGGTGTCAATTTCTCAAATTATTTCTAACAATGAACAATGATTGTTCTGAAATGCTAGAGCGTCCTTAAATTTTCTTTAAAAAATCAACTATCTAGCTTTTCACAAAATTGTTAAAAATATTTTTGGTAAAATTAACCTCAGAGGGGTTTACGATGATTGGGCGACTACACCATGAGCTCATGGGATTGGGAAAATGTTTACCTCCTCAAACGTAATGCTCATAAGTTATTTTAAAAATGTTATATCTACCTTTTGATTGCTCTGATTTGCCGAATAAAGCAAATTGTAATTAATTAAATATTAATATTTAACATTTTTAATTTAAATCATGAGCATATTATGACAGGAAAATTGATTTCGAATTGGAAAAATCTCCTGACGCGTTTTATCTCATGAGAGGAAAAAAAGGAGCAACAAGTCAAGATGACAAAGAAGAATATACTTTTGTAATTAAGAACATTGCCCTCTATGTCCAACAAGGAACACTTTCATTGCCTCTCTATCAAGAAATCATGAGGTTGTGGCCTTCAAATGACATTCTTTATCACTTTAGGCGATTTGATGTTCTGCACATCCACACGAGTGCGGGCAGCACTTTTTTAAACAGTGACAAATTGTGGTCAGAAGCAGAATCGCCAGGTTAATTTTATTAACATTGTTAAAACAAAAAAATTACTTTTAATGTAGTAGTTTCATACTGAAATATGATATTTCTACTTTCATTATGTCACTACTCCAAAATACATTCAGTTTACCTTTGTTTAACAAGTGTTAATAAATTGTTTTTAGTACGAATCTACTTTGCCCTTGTGCCAGCTGGTGCAATCTCAGGCAATTATGATCAAAATCCATTCAATTTTCAAAAAAAATGGAAAGTAAAAGCAACATCACAAAGTTTGCGCAATGAAACTTCACAATCAGATTCATCATCTGCAAGAATATTGGAACAATTGGCAAGAGAGAACAAGGAGTACAAAGAAGCGCAAATGAGGTTAATGAAGGCCTTGTTTGAACAAAACGCAAAATATGCAGAACTTGCAAGTCAAAAAAATAAAGGTCGTGGAAAAAATACAAGAAATAACAGTGTTGCTGGTGAAACCGCTGGGCCAAGTGATGGTGAACNACCGTCTACTTCACTTTNTCAAACCNTCAGAANCTTTTTGGGTNCAGGCGAAAATATGGATCAAGATTTGGCATCAAATCATTCGCAATCCTCATTTGAAATATTGGACANNNNTNCTNNTCCTCCTCCTCCTCCTCCTTTTTCTCCCCACCCCTCTCTCGCAACGACCCAAAACTTGCCTCCTCAAGCTGCAGATCCACCACCAACAACAACAGTTTATGTAACAAGCCTATCGTTATATCTGAATGGCGACAAGGTCGATCAACTTGATTCAACTTGTACAAAAGATCAATCAATGGCTGACTTTGTTAGGCTTTACAACACTTGTGGAATGGCCAACTCATTACATTCAATGCATATTAATTATGATGCATTTATGAATGGTTGTTTCATTTGTGCTTACGACCTCTCAAGTTCAGGCATTTGTGGCAGCTCTTACGCTTTACCCACTGTTAAAACTGGTTAGTTTTTATTTTCAGCAAAACCTCTTCCATTTCTGAAAGTAATATTGGTCCTTTCAAATAATTTCTGACACTATTTTGACTGATTACTTTAAAGTGTCACATTTCATTTAAATGGACTGCATATTTGTTTGCAGGTCAATTGAGAGTGAGAGTTGAGTTCAGTGCCGGAGTCCCAAATGATTTATCTCTTATTGCTCTTGGAGAATTCAGCTCGCTCCTTACCCTTGGTTTCAAGGGAAGTACAGTCAAGGCATCTTACAGCACTAACCAACCCTAGGTAACTTTTAATGTCTTTGATTTTTCAAGATTTATTTTCAGTGCAAAAAATGTATAAACATTTATGAGAGTTTGCGATTGTTAAATGAGTCTGGGAGAGAGAGAGAGGGAGAGAAAGAGGGTGTTGAGCGTCTATTGTGTCATCTTATCTATTTTACAGCATGTTTTGTTAGTTATTTTAGTGCTTTGAAACTTTGCGGACATTTTTTGAGTTTCAAAAATGAATAAAATATTCCTCTTTGTTTTTGTGCTTATCGGATTCATTAATGCTCTGAATCCGCCCAACTATTATTTTCTCTGCAAGCCATATTATACGTACGAAGTGGAGTGCTACCATTACGATTTCGATGATAAAACTTGCTTTCCGTGGAATTTGTTCAATTGCTCGATTATTAAAACAGACTTTGACACGGTCTGTTTAAAGTATGATTGCATGGTAAAAACATTTATTTGACTTAAGTTAATAGAAAATTTCCTGGAGAAAAGATTTTTGTGATCTATTTGATACTAATCAAACACTACTCAAATGTCTTAATCAGTACAAACATATTTTTTAGGACTATCTCGGAACAACAACAACAACAACACCACCACCACCACCAACAACAACAACAACGGCAATAACAACAACAACAACAACAACGACGACAACAACAACAACAACAACGACGACAACAACAACAACAACAACAACAACAACAAGAACAACAACAACGACGACGACGACAACTTTGCTCTCTAAAATGCGGTAAGGGGCCATTTATAAATAATTAAGGACACTCAATTTCAGG
>B570J13895_1000092_pt1 | contig 16623 bp, 19 predicted proteins | sample LakMenepilimnion_2_FD_13895 | JGI IMG/M metagenome (IMG submission 13895) | reverse complement strand
CCTCAATTAGATTTGAGAGCTGGTCAACTCCTCGCCAGTCTCTCCACTGTACACCATATACTCGTCCCAAATCCCCGTCATATCTCGCTTTTGGCTTCCAATAAGCTGCTTGAGCGTTTCCTGTCCATATCGTGCTACGTTCAATATCTCTGGATCCGTGTAAAATTTCTGCAAGTCTTCTCTCATCTCCGCTCCCTTCTATAAACCACAATAGTTCACTGACTACTGATTTCCATGCTAACTTCTTAGTTGTTACAGCAGGGAAACCTGCTGTCAAGTCAAATCGTAATTGACGACCAAAGACGCTGATAGTGCCTACGCCTGTTCTATCGTCCTTGACTTCACCATTATTTAGTATGTCTTCAAGTAAATCGTGATATTGCTTCATTTTCTTTTCCAAATCTCATATGTATGGTCAGGAAACATTTCGCTGTAGGTCCTTACATAGTTATGTTCTACGTATAGCAAATCTATGAAGGTATCGCAAGCGTAATGGTCATATACCCTTGTCAAATGGATTTCGTTGATGTACGGCCAAGCTTGCTCAATCAATTTTGCTCCGCCGATCAACCAATACGAATCAGGGTAGTTGAGTAGTTTGTTGATAGTAGCTACACCGTGTTGCACAAAAGGTCTAGAAGTAACGACAATGTTAATGCGATTGGGTAGAGGTTTCTTTGGTAGGCTGTCCCAAGTGTTGCGGCCCATAACCACCAATTGTCCTTCAGTGAGACGCTTAAATCTTGGCAAATCGCCCTGGATGTTACTCCAGGGCAATGTGTTTTGATAGCCTATACCCCCGTTTGGGTCACATGCTAATATTAATTTCATAATCCATTCAGTATCCTATCAGTTTCAGGTTGTACTGCATCTGCAATACTTGCTACATTAAGAATAAATTCAATCCCAACAACAATGTCATCATATTCAACAAGCTTTTCACTAATTGAATCTTCAATTTCGTCTGGATAAAGTCCCTGAACTAACAATTTTTCAACATTAATTGAGTGTTGTTTTCTGCCCTTTAATTTCAATGTGATTTTTTTAATGAACTCCATTGGAATTTGTTGCTTGTCAACATCTTCTAATAACTTTTCCCATTTTTCAATAAATTCGGGTGACATTCAATAACACCTTATACTGTTGCTGTAACCCGCTTTGGTCTACCTCTAGTCTTAGCTGCTGTGGTGCCTGGAGCTACTACTTTTGCTGTTTTCTTAGCAGTAGTAACTTTAACAGGATCGAGTCCTTGTGCCTGATCAATCAACCGCTGTGCTTCTGCAAGCAGGCCTTTGGCTTCGTTGCTCATGCGTGTTGCCTGCTCACGGAGACTATCTGCAAGTGCAGTATCGCCTAAAGCATCGCCGCTTGCCTGAAGGCCACTTGGTGCTGATGGCATAGTGTCCGAATTAAATGCATCCTTGTCACCGCGCATACGTCTTGCAACCTGCATAGGATCTTGCATACCCATCTGACTGTCCATTTCAGCAAGCTTCTTTACGGCTGCTTCACCCTTTTCCATTTCGTCAAGAATTTTGTTAAGTTCAGCCAACTTAATTCTAGTGTTTGGGGCTGGGGTCATGACAATCTGTTCTGTTTGAACCTTCTTCAACTGACCTTCAGCGTGAAGCTTCTGTAGAATGATGATGCCATCGGTTGTATGAGTGCGGTTTAATGCATCCGCTAAATTGTTACTGTTTTGACCGATATCGCTTTCGATACATTTTACCAATGGGTCATGTACAGTTCTATTGAGTGTTTCGGTATAAACTACCAAACACATGTGTGGCTCGTTCGGAACTTCACGAAATACGACTGCAACTTTGCGGTCGCCGTGTTTTCCGACATGTCTTAAGAATGCCATTTTTGCGTTCTCCTTGTAAATTCGCACTAGTATTTAATTGCTAAATTCTTCGGAGAATATTTTTATTTCCAACGCAATGTAAAGAATGCAGCATCTTTTGGGTCATTGAATTTTACATCTAGGAACCAACCATAATGTCCGTAATGATGCCAATGAGCAGACCAACCTTGTCCAATGTACTCTGTACCCACAATACCAGTAGTGTTTCTGTAATTGGATTTACCAATATTGGCGTCAAGCCATTTCAACACTTCCTGCGGGGTCGTTGCTGTGCCAGAACTGATTCGTATAGATTTCATCCCCACGTTAGTTCGTAGAACAACGCTTCCTTAGGGTCTTCAAACGCAGGAGTCATGGAACCAAAAAATCCTTCACTGCTAGTGATTGCAAATCTACCAGTCAGTTTTTCTAGAATCCAAATTTTGGAATCGTCAGTCAACTTAGTGTTCGAAGTTACAAAATGTGATGGTACAAATTCTAGTTCACGGTCCATAAACCATGTGTGTAGATTAATATCTTCAATCGTCTTCATTTTTTACCAACAAATATATTTCTTCAAGCTTCTTTAGCTGATCGTTTAATGCAGGAAATGTCTCTGCTAGTTCAACTATTTTCATTAAACGTTTTTGTCTATTAAGAAGCTTTTTAGTTTCCTCTACTGCATCATCTGTGCGAATTAAAACGCGGTTAGACGATCCACGCTCTCTTGCGTAGACCGTCTTTCCACCGTCTGGGGACTCGTATATCATAGCCCCCACGCTTGCTATCGTATTACTTCTTGTGATCGTCATAGATAGCATACGCACCGAAGGGAGGGTTCGGATTCGGGTCACCGTGAATGATCCAAGTCGTATCACAGTATTCACTGTCGCCCCAGCTACCGCAAGGATAACCATCAGTGAAGACAATCAAGCGATTAGGAACACGACCAGCTTCCTTGAGGTCATCAAAAATGCTGTCAAAGTCGGTGCCACCACCACCGTGAAGCTGATACTCCTCAATGTTCTCCATGTTCTCGCTAGTATACTCCTGCGTATTGTAGCACTTAGTATCAAAGCAAGTGACACGAAGCGAGTAACCATCAAATGCTTCCATCATGCCACCAACTTCACTAAGGAACTGCATACCCTGCTTGTTGCTGATAGAACCTGACATGTCAATATAGATATCAACGTCAATTTCTTCACCAGGATTCATACCAGGCATGACAGCATCCATGTGCCAAGAACGACGAGAAGGGCGCATCCAAGTGTAATCAGACTTGATAGCAGAGGTCAGATTAGTCTGGATAAGTTCGCGCCAAGGCATGACAGGGTCAGTAAGCTGCTTGATAAGACGCTCAACGCCCAACGGGATAGTACCAGCTTCGGCAGTCTGTGCGGCATTGAGAATAGCCTGCTTCATTTCCTGACGGGCTTGTTCACGCTCCTCAGGACTCATCNGCGGNCGCTTGCNNTTNCCCTTNTGACCATTNCCTTCGCCATCTTCGTCACCATCACCTGAACCCTGATTTTCATCTTCAAGGTGATCNTCAAGCATCTTGTCAAGGAGTTCGTCAATGTCAATATACTTGACATTCTTCATNAGGTCATCATANATAACTTCCGAAGCAAGACCGTCATACTTGCTCTCATAAAGAGCAGGAACAGTGGTAATCATTTCACCAACTTTGTGACGCTTGAGGTCAGCATTAACTGCATAGTCGTTAGCAATGTTCCAGATTTCAGGGTCACGACTGTCACGACGACCAAGGTGATCATAGACAACGTGAAGGACCTCGTGACCGACTAGGAATTCAACTTCCTTAGTGCGAAGCATCTTAATAAAGCGGCTGTTGTAGTAGAAACGCAGACCGTCAGTAGCAGCAGTAGAGCACCACTCATCAGCATTTACAAGCTGCATACGAGTAGCAAGATTACCGAAAAAGCTTTGACGGAGTAGGAGACCGATACGAGCAGTAATCAAACGCTCACGGGCTTCGTGGTCAATCTTAGGATCAGTAGGACCAATCAGATTTTCAAACTTCTTACTGCGGGTACGCTTGCCCTTCTTAGGCTTCGTTGCAGTGCCGGGAATTACATCGCTCATAAAAACTCCTTCGATTGATTATGTCTAACTATAACAAACTTTAGGGGTAATGTCAACCGTTAAATCGAAGATTTTTCACGATTTGCAGACATTGCTTCAACTAGTGCCTTAGCTTCGGCTGCTTTTTCTGCTACGGTCAATACGCGGTTTTCATGCGCTTCCATTGCTGCTAAATCAGTTTCAGAAATGCGAGTAAGGATATCAGCACGAGCAGCAAGCATACGCTCACGTTCTACATGATAGGGCATACCACGATTGATATCAGTAGTGAGTCCGTTGATGCGGAGCTGGCAATTACGAAGATGCTGTTGCTCTGTGTTATACGTGAAGGTAACTTTGGACATAGAAGGTCCTTTCAAAGAGAGACAATAAAAAGAATGGGGAGAGGCTGTCTCTAACCTCTCCCCAGGAGCTTGCTGGCTTAGTTACCAGCTTCCACGATGTACTTGCCGTACTTCTTATGGAACTCGTCAAAGTTAGAAAGCTGCGAGGGCTCAATCGGCAGCTTGTAGGTCTTAAGAGCAATCTTAGCACCCATCACAACCAATTCAGTCTCAAAGTTCTTCATGATATATTCGAAGAAGTTATCAGCCATCACGTGGAACTGCTTAGTGTCAACACGCTTGTTGTCAAGTGCTTCCTTAAGTTCGTAGCACATAGAAATCGTCAACGAATACATTGCAGAGATTTCCTTGACCTTAAGTTCCTTGACCTTACCGTCAAGAATATCAGCAGGGTTCGGCATCTGACCAGCAACACGACGATGCGCCATAAACTTAGTAGCAAGACCGTCACCGACAGCACCAGCAACAAGATTGAACAACGTATCGTTATCAACGTTGTCTTCATCAGCAAGCAAATCGCTCACGAACACCCACGAACGCGGGGTAGCGAATGCACGAGACGAAGCCTTAGCGTCAAAGTCATACATGTCCTGCTTAGCGAACGAGAGATAACCAACAACATCCTTGTGAATGCCCTTGTTAACAGCCCAAATCTGCCAAGAGTTGAAGTCAGGGCGCATTTCAAGGTGAACGAAACGGTTAGCAAGCGGCATCGGCATACGATACGTGACGCCCTTATCGCTGTCACGGTTACCAGCAGCAACGATAACAACGTTATCAGGCAGCTTATACTTACCAACACGACGGTTCAGAATAAGCTGATAACCAGCAGCCTGAACAGAGGGCGGAGCTGAGTTCATTTCGTCAAGGAAGAGAACAACGATCGGGTACTGTGCAGCGAGTTCTTCGCTAGGAAGATCGACAGGCTCGGCCCAATCCATCTTGCCGATTTCTTTATTGAAGTAAGGGATACCGCGAATGTCAGTCGGTTCCATCTGCGCCATACGCAAATCGACCATGTAACCACCGAGTTCATCAGTGATTTCCTGAACGCATTCGGACTTGCCGATACCCGGAGGGCCCCACAAGAAGACTGGACGCTTGACCTTAAACGCAGTAAGAATAGCCTTGCGGGCCTGAATTGAAGTGATAGTGAGATTATCTGAAATCTGAGACATATTTTAAGCTCCTTAGTTTGAACAAATTAGAGAGTTGCTTCTTTCTTGCTCTCTATATCTTGTTATACGACATTATGAGGGTATTGTCAACCACTTTTTTGCCTTAGTGGATATTTTTTTATGCCATGAGTTTTGCCATAAGGATGAGATTTTCAAGGTGTTTGATAGCCTTGAGCATGTCTTCCTTATGTGCATCAAGCTTATGGTCTCGGTGAGTCTGCCTAGCTTCAACCTCAAGTCGGCTGAGAGTAGAATTCATTTCACCGATGTTGTTGCAAAGTTTTAGTAGGTCAGGATTGTATGGAAGACGCTTCAATTGAATGCGCAGGTCACTAATGATATCCCTAGCTTCTATTGCAGTGTTAAATGTCTTGCTCATATTCTCACACTACAATAGTTTTGGGCATATGTCAACCGCTTTCTTTAGTTAGCCTAGGATCATCAGGAGAGAATGATCCGCGATTGTAAACTGACTTGACCTGACTAGGGTTAAATGCTACCCAGACTTGACCTGACTTAGCGTTACTATCGTTTGGAATAGCTTCGTTAATGATTGCCCCATCAAAGCCTAGCTTCTGTAGATTATCAATAAACTCTGCACCTTCGGGACCGTCAAACAGTTCCCAACGCTCAAGTTCATAAAAGTGATTATAGATTGAACGAAGGTCAATGTCATTGGCTTTGAATTCTTCTACGGTTTCCTCATCACTCAGCATTCTTGATAGTGCATCATCACGCAAATCAATAGGAGATTGTATGGATAGATGGACCGAAAGAACTCTGCCACCTTCTTTGACTCTGCCTGTGTTTGGATCCTCAATAAATGTTTCTGCGAACATGGGGTCTACCGCAAAGAAGGAACCGTGGCGCTCTACTTCATATGCCATACCTAGCGCACTAGCAAAGCCTGTGCCATGCGTATTGAATGTGTCAAAGTCTTTTGTTGTAGCGTGGTAGAATGTCTGTGGCTTGCCGTTTTGGACGCCCCAAGACTTAGCTAACCAATTTCCTAAACGCTTTTCTCTGTGCTGTTCATCATAGCCCGGAAACATTTCTTCCTGCTGCTCACCCAAGAAAGTTTTAAATTCTCGCATTAAGTCTTCTGCAATCTTACCATCTGCTCTAGCTTGGGGAGGAATGCCTGCTCTTGATACTTTCCAACCAAATGCCTTAGCATTGTCTTTATTGCTGCTTGGAGTTACATCTTTGGTTAGTGCAGTCTTGAAGCGAGGATCGTTCTTTTCTTTTGCTGATGGAATGTAACCTGAGGCTTCATCTATTTTTGGATTCCAAGCATCTGGATTCTTATATGGTTCAGGATTGTCGAACACTGCATATATAACAGGGTAATCTTGATATCCAGCAAAGCCAACTTTTAGCGGCTTCTTGCCGCCTTCACGCCTAACAAAGTCTCGTATGACTTCTTTATAAACATCATCATAGTTTGCTAAGTGTTGTGGATTGTCTGATGGTAGATTGCAGCGTCTTTCTGCATCCTGTTGACATTCATCCGTGAATCCTTCAAAATGAACGTGATACGGACCAATCTCCTCTACGCCAACATCATCAGGATTTAATGATTGAACGAAGTTTTCAATTTCATTTTCATACTGACTGTAATCTGGGGCTTCGTCTATGTTGCTTCTAGCTCTCCAGAACTCCTGACCATCAGGTCTAACATCATCTGAAGGATGTAATTCATAGCCGAACTTACGTTCAATAGCACTATAAATTTTACTAGCAATTCCCATACGGCGATACTTATTATGGACAACAATCTCTTGTACAGAGGCTCCGTGTTCATCATCGTGAACTGAATCTTTTTCTACTTCACCGTAGGCAATAACTTTCCCATCATAAACAACTCTAAACGAATGCCTAGGTTTTCCGGGGCCTGGCAAAGTTTTGAATTGAACAACGCTTGCTTTTGAAACATCACTTTCAGCTTCGGCAATCTTGGCTTCTTTTAGCTTCTTACCCTGTACGGCTGTTGTCTTATTTGGCTCATCAGCTAATCCAGTCTTTGCTTTAGGCATAAACTTATTGATTGATTTGAGAGTCAATGGACCTAACTTACCATCAAGGTCAAGGTTAGCGCCATATTTCTTATTCAAGTGTTTCTGAATCTTAAGCACTGCTGCTTTCTTGTCATCCGATTCCTCAATGCTCAACTTTTCAGTATGCAATTGTGCTTTAAGGTCATGCAAGGCTTGTACTAGACCCTGCTTCCTAACTGCTTTGTACGCTAGATTTTCGGGACCAAACTCTCCTGCTTTATCTAATCCAGACTTGCGGTAACGCTTGACTAAAGCAATAGTGTCATTAACTCTTTTAGCATCTTTAGTCTTTAGTGCTAATTCAATTAGGTCGCCTAGCTTCTCGTACTTTGCTTTAGTTGCAACTTCATCAAAGTTTGCTCTACGCTTTTTAGGAATACGAATCCATTTATCTTGAACAATACTATACTCGCCCAATGATTGCACAGGATTATTAGTATCCTGTACGTATAGTTCTACTGGGACATTGCGCACAGTGATATCATGTGCATCATTGTACAGTGTTTTCTTTGCAGTGAATAGCTCCTGATATACTTCGTTATTTGGTAGTTCATTAAAGTCTACCAGTACGTGCAAGTCTAGGTCACTGTGAGGAGTATAAGAATACGCGGCGTTGCTTCCGCTGATAGTAACGTCTCTAACCTTAAGATTACTAATACCCAGATATTCTACAAAGTCTTCTGCAATCAATAGTAATTGGCCACGGACTTCTGGGTCAAGCTTTTCATTGTCCCACAGCTTAGGATTTAGTTCCTTGTGGAACGCTACGGCATCGCTTAATTTAAAGGATTCTAATTCATTAATGTCCATGTTGTATTTATGTCAATCAACAGTTACTAGGTTGTTCTTAAATATTTCCCAGCAGTTTTCCCAAGTCCATTTCTTACTTTTTTCGTAAACACTGGTCCTATTAAGTTCTAAACAGTGGTCAATAGCAACAGACAGACTATTATCCATAAAGCCCGTTTCATTTTGGTCAATAACATCCTTAGGACCAGTAACATTGTAAGCTGCGACAGGGACACCACAAGCCATTGATTCAATCATTACAATACCGAATGTATCTTCTCTGCTTGGAAACACGAATACATCACTGTTAGCATAATATTCTGCTAACTCGTTGCCACGCTTTACCCCAACAAATTCTACATTAGGATATTTTGATTCTAGATCTTTTCTATAAGGACCATCGCCTACTACAATCTTTTTAGCATTAGGATACGCTAGTGAACAAAAATCATCTAGTCCTTTTTCTTTACTGACTCTACCCACATTGATCAAGGTTAGACCAGATGTTTTTGTTCTAGGATAAAATATGTTGCTATCTACTCCGCGTGTCCATGACAGTATATTGCCAGTAAAGCCATTCTCCTTTAATTCTTCTACCATAGTTTGAGTAGTAGTTAGCACAACACCGCTATGTTTGTGAAACCAGCGCAAATAGTTGTATGTATATTTTTCAGGTATGTGATATATTCTTTCTACAAATTCTGGAAACTTAGTGTGATAGCTTGTATTATATTTCCACTTGTGTTTATCAAGCCAAAGTTTAGCAGCAAGACCAATTGGGCCTTCTGTTGCGATATGCACATAGTCTGGATTTATATCTTTAATCTTCTTACCTATCCTAAGTGGTATAGAAAGCTTTACCTCAGGATATCTAGGTGCTGAAAAATTATAGAAACAATGCGGGTTGATGAACTCTATCTTAAAGTTATCTTTTCCAGCCAGCATTTTTAGATTTTCAAATGTGGTTGCTACACCATTCACCTGTCCATCAATAATATCGGTAATTACGAGTATAGTTTTCATTTTATGACGAAAGTGTTTTTATGCTTGAGAGACTTTTTTAGTGACTTCATCCAAAGCTCTTTTTCTTTTTTTTGGTCTTTATTCAAAATAGCTTCATACATCTTTCTTACTAGTTTTTGTACCTTCATTCTTAATCTCCTGCCAAGTAATGATTTCCCAGCGTCCATCGTGATGCTCTACTAAAGCAGTGCATGATTCTACCCAGTCGCCGTCATTCATATAAACAATACCATCTATCATTTTTATTTCAGCATTGTGGATGTGACCACAAATCACACCATCATAACCTTTACGCTTACAGTATGCAGTAACGTTTTGTTCAAACTTAAACATGAAGTCTACTGCCTTTTTGACTTTATGTTTGAGAAACTTTGATAGCGACCAATACCCGAAGCCCATCCGGTGTCTAATCCAGTTGAACCTACTGTTTAGTTCTAGCACAAAATCATACGCTTTATCACCCAAAAAGCTTAACCAAGGAGCAAGTCTAGTGATACCATCAAACAAGTCACCGTGTACTACGAGATACTTTTTGCCATCTACACCAATGTGGGTATGCATGTTAGCAATTTGCATTCTACCAAAACTTGCTGCATATGGAATCATAGGGCGCAAGAATTCGTCATGATTGCCAGCAACATAAATCACATCAGTATCTCTTTTACTGTGACCTAATATTCTTCTGACCACATTAGTATGTGATTGTTTCCACCGCAACTTATTTTGCTGCATTTTCCATGCATCTATAATATCACCTACTAGGTATAAAGTTTCGCAGGTATTATGCTTTAGAAAGTTGTTGAGAAGTTCTGCTTTACAGGATTTGGTGCCCAAATGGACATCACTGATAAAAATTGTTCTGTAGGTTTTTTGTGCCATACTGTATTTATCAAGTGAGGGGTAGTGGGGAGGTTCTGTTGCTAGGTCCTCCCCGGACCCCGAAAAATCATGCGGCTAGCGCAAGACCCTCATATGCATTGTTATCGTTTGCATTTACGTTTTGTGGCACTTTGCCAGGCAATCAGTCTACTCTTACTTCATTACACGCCAGTCGATTCTGTGTCGCCCCCATAAGTTTATGGTGGAGGCGCCGGGTACTGCCCCCGGGTCCTCAGCGTCTTTCAGTTCGTATCAACAACTGATAATCTATTTATATACGGTTTAGTCTGCGTTGTCAAGACATTTTTTGTACAAGGTGATAAATCTTCAAGGCATGTACCGCAACAGTAATCGTCTTCTAACAACCGAGCAATAAGTTCTTCCTTATTACTATACTGTGAATCTCTAATATCTCGACAACTACAAACTACCATATCTACAGATCAGGTTCTCGTCCCTGTTCGGTCAATCTTGTTGCTCGCTCGTGAATCTGAGTCTCGGTGAGTCTAGAATCTTTAAGATACTTTACCCAACGCTGGTAGCGTCCGCGATCTCGCTGAGTTGGCTTTCGCACAGGACGCATACCCGACCAATCAATCATTGCTCGTACCAGCAGTTACGACCAGCAACATAAGGGTTGCCGTAATAATCGTATTGAACGTTATCCTGACAAACTTGACGAGGCTGACGATTTTCAATCACAGGACGGTTGTTGCGGCGATTATTAGAGATAGCCGATCCCAAAATCAAAGCGCCGATGCCGATAGCAATTGCGCCTTCTGTGCTTACTCCACCGCGATGCCTATCTCTAACAACGACACGATGCTGTCCGCGATAAGGACTATGTACATTTCTGTCATTGCCCCAACGATAATCACGCTGCCTATGATCGGCAAAAGCGGGAGTAGAAACTGCAAGCATTGCAGCCATTGTAATAAGTGAAACAATCTTCTTCATAGTAGCCTCCTTTGGCTGTTAGTAAATAAAACCGTACGCAATGCACCAAACTTCAAGTGCTAATTTATAGGTAGCATATGCTAATATGGGAATCATAGGAGTCACTAGCGCAAAAGTGGCTAGAACATTTGAATTTTGTAAAATATTTTCTTTCATAGTATCCTCTATTATACTTATCTTTTTTATAAATGTCAACCGGTTTATGCTAGATTTGGTCAAATTTTTCTCTTAGCCAGGCCCATTCGTAACTTAGTTTCAGTTTCTCAAAATCGCCATCTACTTCATCATAATACTCATCTGCGTCCAATGCGCCCTTGATACTATATTGAGCAAATTCACCTTCTGCTTTGTTTAACCAAATATCTAGTCTTGCCTTGGACACATCACTTTCATCTGCCCTAAGCTTGATAACTTCTCTAAATGCTGTTCTCCAAGTAGAGAACTCATCAGTGTTGTATTGAGCAACCCCTGAAATCAGCGGAACAACCTCATGCTCATCGTCTAACGTAAAGTCTAGTCCCTTACCGTCATTAGCAAGAGTTAGCTTCTTATTGTATGCAATCATTGCTTGGTGACCGTATGTTAAGCCATTCACTGGATTCTTTGCGTGGAAGATATAATGCTTTGGACTCTGCATTCTATCTGGTTGCCAGTTAAAGTCAAACTTAGGACTGACCTTTAACTTAGCAAAGACAGTAAACATCCAAGGTGTCTCACTTGCTTCTGCGGCTGCGTGATATGCTGCCGCACGACCATTCACCCCGTCTACTCTAACAACTCTGTTAGGGAGGTTCTTAGTAATATTCAACAAATGTTCGTAATGTTCTTCTGCTCCGGTTTCGCCGTTGCTTAAGAACACAATGTCAAGTGGTTTAGACAGTGCTAACTTAGGCGCACGTTTGATATATGGATATTCATATAGTTCCTTAGTAACGTGATCCTTGATTTCTTTTGGAACAACGATTCTAGTAGCACCCGTGCTTGTCACAAAGATGTTCTTAGTTTCAACTGACCAAAGATTCATTGGTTCAATGTCAACTTTGCCAATATCAACATTATCACTTGTGATTAATGTTGCGTAAGGGAAATCAGTAATCTTGTCAACTGAGTTAGTATGGGTATCATCACTAATGACAATGATTGGTTCCGGTAATCTTATCGCCTTAACTGAGTTATTGTAGTTAACCTTAGTGAAACTCTCAAGGGTTTCAAGTTCACTGATTACTGTTCTAGCATTGTTTACATCAATGAAGAAGGTGTCTCCGAACTTTTGCGTGCCACTAGGAAAAACATGTAAACTATCTCTAGCAAATGGATCAATTATGTAAGTGAAGTCAAAGTTAGTATAATCACACACGCTCGAACACACCCAAATAAAGTGTTCTTTCTTTTCGGGTTGACGCTTAATAATGTCTTTAAGGGTGTTTAGATAACCAGTGTCGTACTTAACAACTGTAACGTTTCTATCGGCTGCTTTGTTACGTAGCAAATTAACTACTTCAATAGATTCCCTGTTGCCGTGATCAACTACTACAATATCATGTACACATTTAGTAGATTTAGCTCGGATATCCTTCACAAAGTTTAAATTGCTTAAGTGTTCGATAATCTTGATATATTTCGTGTCCTCAGCAAATGTCTCACGGTTGACCATGAACGTAGTTCCCCAGTGTGACCACTGAGTGCCAAACACTTGAACCATCTTCATTTGCCACGGGTTCGGGTAATACTCGAAATTAAAGTCACTATAGTCCAGTTCACTGTTCAATACCCACAGTAGCTCAGTGGTTGAGCGATTAATACAGCGATTAATTGTGTCTACCCATGAGTTGAGATAGCGAGTTTTTTGAATTCTCGTACCATATTTCGCCCTTAGTGCTTCAAACCGTGCTGCTGACTCTGGATTACTTCTATCAACAAAGAACATGTCAGGCTTTACGAATATGTTAGGCAATACAATGTCATCTAATATTAGGTCTTCTACAAACTTGAAGTCCTTGTTACCCCGTAGATAGTTCTTAGCACTTACATAGTATGTCTGTGTTAGTTCCGAGTCAACAGATCCAAATACCTGAACATATTCTAAGTCTCTTAGTGATGCGGGTTGCCAATTAAAGTCAAACGTATCATAGTTAATATTTTTTCTTAGCGCCCAAAATACTTCGTTAGGATGTTCGTTAACTAAATCATCTAACGTAGTTTCAATATAGTATTGACCTACCGCAATCTCTAACGTTTCAGCAACGTTTACTCTTTCTAGATAAACAATCTCACCGGTGTTATTTGGAGTAATGTATCTAGGTCCGTCAGCGTTGTCGAGTTGTGTACCAAATTGATAGATGTAAGGAGGAGATTTTGGATGCGGCACCCATGAGAAATCAAAGTTAGAAACATCTACTCCTTCGAGAATTTCCCAATTTTTTCTATTAGGTGAGGTTTTAGCTTTAATATCCTCAATGTACTTGTACTCAGTTGCGCCCGCTAGTATGTATTTAGGGCCACCTGTCTCATGCCACTGCGTACCAAATTGATATACATAAGGAGGATCTTTGGGATTAGGTTCCCAGCTAAAATCAAAAGAAGACAGTACTAGTTGGTCTGGTATTTCCCAGCAACTCATATCAGGTTTACGAATCGCTCGTTGTTCCATATATTTGTATTGTGTAGCACCAGGCACTGTAAATTGCACAGAGATTTTATCTTCTGGTTTATTCCATTGGTTGCCCCACGCATATATGTAGGGCGGGCTATCCGGATCTGGCAACCATGAATAGTCTTCCAACTCAGCATCTTCTAAATGCTCGTATAGACTTCTATTCCCTGCTAATTTTGCAGTGATATCATGTACATATTTTGTTTTCGGACCATTAGGCATATTATACATGATAGTTGGCATCTTGATTGCGTCATATAAATCATTACCGAATACGTATGTGAATGGCGGCTCTCTTGGGTCGGGGCGCCAGGTGAAGTCAAAGCTGTCAGGTAAAATCTTTTGCACTATTTTCCATCTAGCGGATTCTGGCATCACTGTAACATCATTGCCCATGTATTTGGGTTCTGTAGCTCCTTTGCAGTGATATTCAAGTGTGGGGCGCAATTCTGCATCAATCCACTTATTGCCCCAAGTATAAATGTAATCCGGTTCTCTGGGATCGGGTCTCCAAGTGAAATCGAACTTACTTTTATCTACCTCTTGTACTTCTACCCATCTGTCCCATTCAGGGAGAACTATGACATCGTTAGTCATATATTTGCGTTCAGTCGCATTCTGACCACGATATTCAATTGTAGGTTTAAGTTCTGCATCAATCCACTTATTACCCCATGTATAGATATAAGGTGGCGAAGTGGGATCAGGTCTCCAGCTAAAATCAAACTTACTCTTGTCTACTTCCTGAACCTCTACCCAACGCGCCATGTCAGGAAGCACAGTTACTCTAGCATTCATGAATTTACGCTGAGTAGCACCTTCTACATGAAATTCAACCGTAGGCTCTACCTCGGCAATGTTCCATTGATTTCCCCAAGTATAAATGTAAGGTGGCTCATCCGGATCCGGTACCCATCTATAATCAAAGCTAGAACGATCAATAGGGATTAGTTCTTTAAAGTTTGCAACATTAGGAGCTAGCTTTGCCTTAAGCGTGTCTATGTATTTGACCTCAGGACCTTCTGGCATGTTATACATGACAGTCGGCATTTTGACTGCATCATACAATTCATTACCGAAGACATAAGTAAAGGGCGGCTCTTTCGGATCAGGGCGCCAAGTAAAGTCAAAGCTGTCCGGTTCTATTGCAGTTAGCACTCTCCATCTATCCTGTTCAGGTAAGACAGGAACATCGTTGCTCATATACTTTCTATCAGTAGCACCTTCAGAATGGTACTCTAATGTAGGACGATCCTCAGCGACAATCCATTTATTACCCCATGTGTAGATGTAAGGAGGCGAAGTGGGATCAGGTCGCCAACTGAAATCAAAATTGCTCTTGTCTACTTCTTGAATCTCTACCCAACGGCTCATATCCGAAAGCACTGTCACAGTGGCATCCATAAACTTGCGCTGCGTAGCACCTTCTACACGAAATTCTACAGTGGGTTCTATCTCAGCACTATTCCATTGATTGCCCCATGTGTAAATGTAGGGAGGTTCATCTGGATCCGGAACCCATGCGAAGTCAAAGCTATCTTTGTCAATAGGAATCAGCACTCGAAACTTTTCAACGTTAGGAGATAGCTTGGCTTTAAGATTGTCCATATACTTGATTTCCGGACCATCAGGCATGTTGTACATAATTGTGGGCATCTTCACTGCATCGTATGACTCGTTGCCAAATACATAAGTAAAGGGAGGTTCTTTCGGATCAGGGCGCCAAGTAAAGTCAAAACTATCCATGTCTATCTTTTGTAGTATCTTCCAGCGTTCCCATTCAGGTAGTACTGGAATTAACTTAGGCATGTACTTTTTATCTGTTGCACCAGGTGCATGATATTCCAAAGTAGGTTTAAGTGTTCCGTCAATGTGTTTGTTTCCCCAAACATAGATGAACGGAGGATCCAATGGATTTGGCCTCCATGACATATCAAATCTATCTTTATCAATTAGTTGATGCTCTACCCAACGATCATACTCAGGAACCAATTCTGCAATTGTGTTCATGTATTTTTCTTGAGTTGCTCCCAGCACATGATATTCTAGTACATGTTTGAACTCAGCAGGGAAAAACTTACATGGCCACTTATAGATATAGGGAGGGTCAGTTGGGTCAGGATGCCAACTAAAGTCAAACTTATCATAGTTAATTAAATCAAGCTCTACCCAATTGGCATTCTTTTCGTTTTTACGAATGACCGGGCCAACATCATTTCTATAAATGATGATATCACTATGAACTTTAGGGCATAGCCAGGTGCCGCTATCTTTTTGATGTTGGCTGGGCCACACGTTGTTATGATCTTCTGCCCAAACATCTTCGTCAGGTAAGAATTCAAAATCAAAGTCCCAGTCAAAGTTTCTATAGTCACAAAACTCATTGATAATCCAAAAGTCACGAGTAGTGGCTTTTGTTCTAGCATCAGCTAGATTCTCTGCAAATTGTTCTCTAGGATGAACATTGGGCTTATCGCCGTAATAAAAAACGTCTCTTAACATACTATCTACTTATGAGCAGACAGTGACTCCGTAGAGTTTTTCAAATCTGTCAGCATCACTGCGATTATTTACCATTGGCTCTCCGCGAATGTTTAGTGAAGTATTGAGTAACATAGGGCATCCTGTTTCTTTATACCAAGCTTCTAAGAGCTTTCTGATTCCTGATCCATCATTCGGGACAGTCTGAACACGAGAAGTCCCGTCAGCGTGAACGATAGCAGGAAATAAGTCAGGATGCCTACAAGTAGCGATGACTTGCATATACCTGCTATCACCCCAGCCGCTAGGC
>B570J13895_1000078_pt1 | contig 17371 bp, 17 predicted proteins | sample LakMenepilimnion_2_FD_13895 | JGI IMG/M metagenome (IMG submission 13895) | reverse complement strand
GGAAATATAGTCCCCGTTAAGATTGAGTGTAGCTACGACATCGTATTCGTTAGGGTGAAGTAAAATTTCTTGCAAAAAGGCATCAGCAATGCAATCTTTGATGATGAGACCGTTATCACATTTAAAACCAGACTTTCCTTCAATAGCTTTAGCACCAAACTCATCTCGTGCTAATTCATATCCCCATTCTTTAAATCCACCTTCAGTAAATTTCATGATGTTGCCTTTATGCACGAGCGTGACCGACTTCTTTTTATGCTCAATAGCATATTCAATAGCTTTTTTTATTAGCCTTTGGCTTCCTTCTTTAGACACAGGTTTAATTCCTATCGCAGTTGATTCAGGGAAGCGTATTTTATTTTTAAAGCCCAACTCTGAAATCAATTGAATAATTTTCTTTGATTCCTCAGAATAGGCCTGCCATTCAATCCCTGCGTAAATATCCTCTGTATTTTCTCTAAAAATAACCATATTAGTTTTTTCAGGATTTTTTAGGGGGCTTGGCACGCCATCAAAGTATTCAATGGGTCTTAAGCAAACATAAAGATCAAGCCCTTGTCTTAATGCTACATTAAGTGATCTGATGCCACCACTTACGGGCGTCGTGAGGGGGCCTTTAATGGATACAACATACTCCTTCATAGCATCAAGAGTTTCTTGAGGCAGCCATGTATCTTTATCGTATATTTTTGTAGCTTTTTCTCCAGCATAAATTTCCATCCAAGCAATTTCTTTTTGACCGTTATAAGCTTTTAAAACAGCTTGATTGACGACTTTAAGCATTGCAGGTGTAATGTCGACACCGATGCCATCGCCTTCAATAAATGGGATAATGGGACGATCTGGAACATTCAAAGTTGAATTTGAGTTAACAGTAATTTTTGATGCATTTTTTGGAAGATTAATTTTGTTAAGCATTCATACTCACTTTTATTTTAATGAAAATATTATTTAACAAGCCTTATGGTGTGGTTTGTCAGTTTAGTAAGCATGACAACCATAAAACTTTAAAAGATTTTATTCCAATACCTAATGTTTATCCTGCTGGAAGGCTTGACACAGATAGTGAAGGTTTAATTATTCTAACTGATGATGGGATATTTCAACATCAAATTAGTGATCCAAAATACAAAATGCAAAAAAATTATTGGGTTCAGGTTGAGGGTGCTCCGAAAGATAGTGATTTGGAGGAATTAAGGAAAGGCGTTGATTTGGGAGATTTTAAAACATTGCCAGCAGAGGTAAAAATGATAAATGAACCCGCAATATTATGGGAAAGAATACCGCCGATTAGAGAGAGAAAAATGATTCCCACAACTTGGCTAGAAATTAAAATATCTGAAGGTAAAAATCGCCAAGTGAGAAGAATGACCGGAAAAATTGGATACCCCACCCTAAGATTAATTCGTTTTGCGATTGGGACTTATAAATTAGATGAATTAGATCCTGGTACCTATAAAATTATCCATGAATAAAAAATTAATTTTAATTCAGCCTTTAAGGGCTGCGGATTAAAGGATTGCTATTCCATTAATAAGTAACCGATTATGATAAAATTTAACTACATTTATAAGAAGCATCTCTATGTCAGGTAATACTCTAGGTACATTATTTACACTCACTTCTTTTGGTGAATCCCATGGCGNCGCTATAGGCGGTATTGTAGACGGCTGCCCACCAGGATTAGATTTGTCGGAAGAAGATTTGCAAATAGACTTGGATCGAAGAAAACCTGGTACCTCAAAGCATGTGACTCAGCGCAACGAAGAAGATAAGGTTGAGATTTTATCTGGTGTATTTGAAGGCAAAACTACAGGTGCACCTATAGGCTTTATTATTAGAAATACAGATCAACGTAGTCAAGATTACTCAAAAATTAAAGATGTATTTCGTCCCGGACACGCAGATTATACTTATGCTCATAAATATGGCCTAAGAGACTATAGAGGCGGAGGAAGATCAAGCGCTAGGGAGACGGCAGTAAGGGTTGCTGCTGGTGCCATAGCTAAAAAATGGCTTCTTAAAAAATATGGGATAAAAATTCGTGCTTATTTAAGCCAAATGGGGACTGTTAATATTCCATTTAAAAATTGGGAGGATGTAAATCAAAATCCATTTTTTTGTCCTAATCTTGATCAAGTACCTGAGTTGGAAAAATATTTAGATAGCATTCGTGCCGATAGAGATTCTGTAGGCGCAAAAATTACTGTAGTTGCTGAGAATTTGCCTGTGGGCTTGGGTGAGCCAGTTTTTGGAAGATTAGACGCTGAAATTGCTTATGCAATGATGAGTATAAATGCTGTAAAGGGCGTTGATATTGGCGAAGGCTTCGGCTCGGTCATTCAAAAAGGAAGTGAGCATGGTGACGAACTAACACCACAAGGCTTTTTAACAAATAATGCAGGTGGTATTTTAGGGGGTATTTCCACTGGGCAGCCTATTATTGCTCATGTCGCTTTTAAGCCAACTTCAAGCATCCCTCAAGATCGAAAATCAATCAACACAAAAGGTGAAGCCGTTCTTATGCAAACAACAGGCCGTCACGATCCTTGTGTTGCCATTAGAGCAACACCTATCGTTGAAGCTATGTTGGCTTTGGTTATTATCGATCAAGCATTAAGGCATCGAGCTCAAAACGCCGATGTAATTCCACATACACCTAAAATTTAGTGAGTTCTAGTCACAATCTTCATTGGCGTTTATCACGCTTTTATTTTTTTTATTATTTCTTCGTAGGTTCTTTCGTCCTTACTGGGGAATTTATTTACAATCAGAAAATTTTTCACCCTCTAGCATTGGCATTCTTCTCTCTTTGTTCCAAATCAGCCGCATCGTTGCTCCTAATTTTTGGGGTTGGCTAGCTGACCATACAGGCCATCGAGTTAAATGGATAAAGCTCACATCATTTTTAGGCCTCATAGGGTTTATCGGTGTTTTTTGGGCTAAGGGATTCTTTTGGATCTTTTTAGTAATGTCAGCATTAAGTTTATTTACGAGCTCAACATTGCCACTTGCCGAATCTTTAACTCTTGCACATTTAGCAACTACAGATGGTCATTACAGCAGAATAAGACTATGGGGATCAATCGGATTTATTGTAGCGTCCTTATTCTTAGGATATTTAATAGATCTTCAAGGCATTAATATTTTATTGTGGGTTTTATTGATAGCTCAAGCTATTATATTTTTCTTATCAAATACTATTCCTGAAACTCAAGAGATTCACCATAAAAAAAACCATATACCTATTTGGAAGATTATCAAAATACCATCTGTAGTGGCACTTTTAATTGGATGCACTCTAATGGTTTCAGCGCATGGAGTACTTTATAATTTTTATTCAATCTACCTAAAGGAACATGGGTATAGCAGTGCTACCATAGGATGGCTTTGGGCAGTTGGTGTCATTTGTGAAATTTTGATTTTTATGTTGATGCCAAAAATTTTACGTCGCTATTCACTTAAAACAATTTTACTGATGAGTTTATTTTTAGGTGTGATTCGATTTATTCTAATCGGAGCCTCTCCTGATCGCTTATATTTATTATTCATTGCACAAATGTTTCATGCTGCAACTTTTGGAAGTTTTCATGCAGCATCAATTGAAGTTATCGCTTACTTTTTTAAAGGACGAAATCAAACAAGGGGACAGGCAATTTATAATAGCGTAGCTTATGGCATTGGTGGAACCGTTGGAGGATTGGGAGGTGGTTATTTAATACAATATCTTGGCGGTCAGATTGGATTTATGATTGCCGCTATATCACCACTGATTGGATTTATGGTGATTTGGTTTGGATTAAAACTAGAAATTAAAGGCAATAAAATATTTGGATAGGTTGATTTAGCTGGGACTACCCTTCAATCAATGCGTAGGCTGAATGATTATGAATAGATTCAAAGTTTTCAGATTCCACAATGAAGTGATCAACTCTTTTCTCTAGTTTTAATTGAGCCGCTACATCTCTTACCATATCTTCTACAAATTTAGGATTGTCGTAAGCTTTTTCAGTTACATATTTTTCATCTGGTCTTTTTAGCAGACCATAAAGCTCGGATGATGCCTGTTTTTCAATAAGCTCAATTATCTCTTCTACCCAAATAAATTTGTTAATTTCAGCTGTAACCGTAACATGGGATCTTTGATTATGTGCACCATAATCTGAAATTTTCTTTGAGCACGGACAAAGGCTTGTCACTGGAACAACGACTTTGATTGTATTTTTGAATTTTCCATCAACAATTTTCCCAATAAAACTTACCTCATAATCTAAAAGACTTTTTACCCCAGAAACAGGAGCGGTTTTATTAATGAAATATGGAAATGTCATTTCGACATCGCATGATTTAGACTCAAGTCGCTTAATCATTTCTCTTAAGATATTTTCAAAAGACTCAACAGAGATTTCTCGCTCATTCATGTTTAAGATCTCGACAAATCTAGACATGTGCGTGCCTTTAAAATTGTGCGGCAAATATACATACATATTGAATGTTGCAATAGTATGTTGAGCGCCACCCGTTTTATCTTTTACCAGTACAGGATGCTTTATAGATTTAATGCCAACTTTGTCAATATCCAAACTCCTTAAATCAGGGGAGTTTTGAACGTCTTCAATAGGGCAGATGTGGTCGCTTGTAGTCATAATAAAGAATTAAATAGTAATACTTGAGTGTAACACTAGGTTAATTTTTTCTCAATTGATTTAATAATAGATGCTGCATCTAAACCATATTTTTTACGTAACTGTTCCTGACCCCCTTGTTCGACAAACTTATCAGGTATGCCAATGCGAAGCGATTGACATTTTAAATCATATTCACTGATGACTTCTAAAACAGCTGAACCAGCGCCACCGGATATTGTATTTTCTTCCAAGGTTACAAGAAGTTTATGTGATGAGCCCAAATCTCTAATTAATTTAATATCGAGTGGTTTAATAAATCTCATATTCACGACAGTAGCATTAATTTTGTCTCCAGCTTTTAAAGCTTCCTCTAACATATTACCAAAAGCCAATAATGCAATCGTGCGACCTTTTCTTATAACTTCAGCTTTACCAATGGGAATAGCTGTCATTTTAGATTTAATAGCAGATCCTGGACCTGGACCTCTTGGATAACGAACCACTGAAATACCTTTGAATTTAAATCCGGTAAAAAGCATTTGCCGACATTCATTTTCATTGCTTGGCGCCATAATAAGAATGTTCGGAATACACCTTAGGAACGATAAATCGAAACTTCCTGAATGTGTCGGGCCATCTTGCCCTACAATGCCAGCCCTATCTATTGCAAAAAGCATTGGAATGTTTTGCAATGCAACATCATGTATTAATTGATCATAAGCTCTTTGAAGAAAGGTTGAGTAAATAGCAATTACAGGTTTGTAATTTTCACAGGCAAGCCCAGCCGCAAAAGTTATTGCATGTTGTTCTGCAATGCCTACATCAAAAAAACGATCAGGAAATTTTTCAGAAAATTTATTTAGACCAGATCCATCTAACATAGCGGGGGTAATAGCACATAGCTTTTTATCAATCATGGCCATGTCAACAATCCAATCCCCGAAGACATCGGTATAAGTAGCCTTTTTTATTTTTAATGGCTGAGCGCCATCATTTAAGCTGAATTGACCTACACCATGGAATTTATTGGGATCAGTCTCTGCAGGCTCATAACCAAATCCTTTTTGCGTTGCCACATGAAGGAGCTGCGGCCCTTGAAGTGCCTTAAGATTATTTAGGGTATCAACCAGCGCGTTAAGATCGTGACCATCAATAGGGCCAATATAGTTAAACCCAAACTCCTCAAATAAAGTGCCTGGAATTACCATGCCCTTCATATGTTCTTCAGCACGCTTTGCAAATTCAAGCATAGGAGGAATGGCTGATAAAACTGCCTTACTCGAACGTTTAATACTTCCATAAAGATTGCCTGACATGAGCTTTGCTAGATAGTTATTAAGCGCACCTACGTTTTTAGAAATTGACATATCATTGTCGTTTAAAATGACCAAGATATTATTTTTTGAGTCGCCAGCATTATTAAGGCCTTCAAAAGCCATGCCGGCAGTCATGGCGCCATCCCCAATAATTGCAATTGCTTTGTGATCTAAATTTTTCTTTTTAAGAGCTTCAGCCATGCCTAAAGCAGCTGAAATTGAAGTGCTTGAGTGGCCAGTACCAAAAATATCATAAGCACTTTCTGATATTTTTGGGAAACCTGAAATTCCATCCAAAGCTCTTAAAGAGCCCATTTTCTTTTTTCTGCCGGTCAGAATTTTATGGGGGTAAGTTTGATGCCCAACATCCCATATAAATTTATCTTGAGGACAATCAAAAACATAATGGAGTGCTACAGTAAGTTCAATAACACCTAGATTTGATGAAAGATGACCACCTGTTTTTGAAACGCTTTCGATAATAAAATCTCTCATCTCATCACATAATGTAACAAGCTCGCTGCGACTGAGTTTTTTTAAATCTTTTGGTGAGTTAATTTTATCAAGGAGGTTCATGTCAGTGTGATCGTGTCATTATTAATTCAGCCATACTAGACAAATAATAAGCCTTGTCACCAAAAGGCCTAATTGCCGTTAAAGCTTCTTCATAATATTTAGCGGCTAATTCTTTTGATTTGGAAATGCCTAATAAAGATAAAAAAGTAGCTTTATTATCTTTTTCATCCTTACCAGTTGTTTTACCTAGAGATTCTTGGCTTGCCTCTTTATCAAGAATATCATCTTTAATTTGAAACATAAGGCCAATTGATTTTGAATAAGTATCTATTATATCTAGCGTATTTTTATCATAATTATTGGAAGCTAGCACTGCCATCAGGCATGCGCTATTAATCAGAGCGCCAGTTTTAAATTGATGCATGATTATAAGTTCATCCAATGAGATTTTTTTGTTGGTATTATTAATATCCAAAGCCTGGCCTTTTGCCATACCTTCAATACCAATAGCATTAGAGAGTGTGTGAATAATTTTTAACTGATTTTCAGGTTTAATCTGAAGCGATGGTGAAGATAGAAGAGAAAAAGCAATTGACTGCAACGAGTCTCCAACCAGAAGGGCGGTGCTTTCGCTAAACTTTTTATGGCAAGACAATTTTCCTCTTCTCAAATCGTCGTTATCCATGCAAGGCATATCATCATGCACTAAAGAGTATGCATGTATGAATTCTACAGCGCATATAATTTTTTCAATTGCATTTGGCGGCACTTCAACAATTTCAGCGATCGCAAGTATAAGTAATGAACGCATTCTTTTTCCGCCGTTTAGAACGCTATATTTTATTGCTTCATTTAAATGAGTTTCATCGCTAGTTTGAGGCAAGTTTTTTTCAAGCAAAGATTCAACAAATGCTTGTTTCTGAGAAAGCCATTCATGAAAGTTACTCATTAGTAGGCTTGAATTTTTCGAGAGTGTTTTCTGCAGAAAGCACCAAAACTTTTTGCTCGATTTCTTTTAGGGAGTCTTGGCATGATTTAAGCAGAAGCATGCCTTTTTCATAAGATTTGATCGAATCTTCAAGTGCCATATCGCCTTGTTCCATTTTTGACACAATAGACTCAAGCTCTTTAAGATTTACTTCGAGTGAATTTTTATTCATAAAAATTATCTTTATTTGAATGTTTGGTTGAAGAAAGTTGATAAGTCATCGATTTCTTTTTCACATACCTCATGGCCCATAGGGTATTTTTCAAAGTTCGCAGAATTAAACCTTGCTATTAGCTTTTCAAATGAGCGGTCGGCAATTTGTATATCTATAACATTATCATATAGGCCATGAGCCATAAAGATTGGTATCTTAATTAAATCATCTTTTATAGATGATATAAGCTTGTCTTTTAAAGGAAGGTAGCCTGACAAGGCCACAATACCACCTAATTTTTTATCGTATTTTAATCCTAAGTAAAAACTCATTACAGCCCCTTGAGAAAAGCCTCCAATAATAATTTTTTCGGAAGGGATGCCCAGGGAAATTTGCTCTTCAATCAACTTTTGAATGATTAAACTTGATTTTTGCATCCCCAATTCATCTTCATCTTTTTCCAAAGATAGATCATACAAATCATACCAAGCCCTCATTTCTAAACCTTGGTTGATCGACACTGGCTGATAAGGGGCATGGGGCAGGATAAATCGAATTTTACTGAACTGCGATCTTTCGAAGATAGCTTTGAAATCAAATCCATCAGCCCCTAGACCATGAAGAAATATGACTGAGCCTATGGGCGATTCAATAGAGTCAATAATAATGTGTGTCATAAATAAAAAAAGCAGAATTAAATTCTGCTTTTTTATACGTAAGTTATTTTATTTCGTTTCAGCTAATTTCTTAAGTGCCGGAAGTCCTGAATCATACATTTCAGTCACAGCTTTAATTGCTGTCTCATCATCTTGACCAGGTGGAATTGGTGGATTGAGTTTGTAAACTCTATAAAAACGTCCTACCCATGTTACAGAAGATTCATTAGGGCCAGAACCCTTTGCTACAACAATAAATGAGTTATAGTCTGCCACAGGGACTGCGCCTTCTAAGATTTCATATTTTAACTTCATAGCCTCTTCATCGATACCTTTGAGTCTCTCAACGACCTTACCACCAGATTTTAGTGTAAGCGTTCTCAGAGTATCCTCACCTTTTTTTTCTACTTTGCTATCAGTTACAAGAGGTTGCCATTTTTGAAAATTACCAAAATCTTTAATGATTGCCCAGACTTTATCAGGCGACGCATTAATTTTGATTGATTTTTCAACTTTCTGGGGCGATGGACCATGAGCAAATACATTAATTGATACGAATAAAAGGAAAAAGCCAATAATAATTTTTTTCATTTGAATAGAGCCTTTTGGTGTTTAGTAAACTGGATAATTATAAATTGTTTTTATATATTACATTAGTCAATTTTGATAAATTGACCAAAAGATCGACTTTGCTTCCCAGTTTTAATTTCATAGAGATATTCATGTTTAGCCAAGTCAATGATCGAAATAGAGTCACTTCTCCAATTTGAAGTGACTAATATATTATCTCTTTCATCAATATCAATACCTTCAGGATTTCCACCTACTTTGATTTTTTTAATTTCTTTTTTCATCTTAAGATCAATAACACTTACATTGTCATCTTGAGTGTTTGTAACAAATGCAAATTGGTTTCTTGTATCAGATACAACCCCATAAGGGTGATCTCCAACTTTAATAGTTTCTGTAGCGAATGATTGGGTATTCACGATAGATATTGAGTCATCTAAAACATTAACAACAAAAAGTAAGTTTTTGCTTAAGAAGAGGCCGTAAGGATGATTGCCTACCTTAATTTTCTTAACGAGATTCAAGTCAAATTGGTTATATATTTCGACAGTATTCTCATCGCGATTAGAAATAAAAAGATATTTACCCTCAGCGTCACATATCATGCCAGATGGAGATTTGCCAACCGCTATTTTTTTAATGATTGTTAAAGATTTTGTTTCGATTATAAGAATTTCACTATTAAACCAATCGCTCACATAGATGAAGTCTTCATTGGTTGACTTGGTAATTCCTACTGGTGTTCCGCCAATCTTTATTGTTTTAATAATACGATTATGTTGAAGATCTAAAACATTTACAGAGGCATCATTTGAGTTTGTAATAAATGCATAGGATTTTTTTAGAGAAATAGCAATTCCGACAGGCCCTTTGCCTACTGAAATTTCTTGAATGACTTTTTTTTCTTTTAAATTAACAATGCTTACGGTATCAGAGCCTTGATTGGTTATGTAAGCAATAGGTGTGCTTGAGCAAGCACAAAGTAATAAATATAGAGCGAGTGAAATAAGTTTTTTAAAATTCATAATTTAATTTTTTTCGTAATAGATTCTAGCTTTAATTCTTGCTTTTATTTAAACTAAATCTATGAAAAAATTAAAGAAATACTTAGGGTGCCTTTATGATTGATAAAGATGGTTATCGGCCAAATGTTGGTATTGTCATTTGCAATGCCGAGAATCAGGTTTTTTGGGCTAAACGGACACAAGAGCATGCATGGCAATTCCCTCAAGGCGGCATTCAAAAAGGCGAGGCACCAGAAGAGGCTATGTATAGAGAGCTGATGGAGGAGGTTGGGTTAAAACCACATCATGTAGAAATACTTGGCCGTACAAAGGACTGGTTAAAATATGAAGTGCCTTCTCAATGGCTTCGGAGAGATTTTAGAGGTGTTTACAAAGGCCAAAAACAAATATGGTATCTCTTACGAATGAAGGGGCAAGATACCGATATCTTTTTAAGAAACACTAAGAAGCCTGAGTTTGATGCATGGCGCTGGCATGATTACTGGCTGCCTCTTGATGAGGTGATTGAATTTAAGAGAGATGTTTATAGGCTTGCTTTGAACGAACTTCGATTGTTTATAGATAATTAGTCTATTTTTTTAATTCAGCAATAATTGTTTCACCATTAAAAACTTTGTCGCCCAAAGTAACTTTTATCTTTGAATTGATAGGTAAATACAAGTCAACACGTGAACCAAATCTTATAAAGCCATACCTTTCACCGACTTCTAATGCATCACCTTTATTTGCGTAGCATAAAATTCTTCTAGCAATTAACCCTGCAATTTGAACGCAAGTAATATCAAAACCTTCTTTTGTTTTTAAGTGAAGCGCGCATCTTTCGTTTTCCAAAGAAGCTTTTGATAGAGCTGCATTTAAAAATTTTCCAGGAAAATACCATTTATTAATAACAATTGATTTGATCGGGCTTTTATTTGAGTGCACATTAAAGACATTCATAAAGACACTTACTTTAATTGCGCGTCTATTAAGATAATCGTCTTTACATTTTTCAATCACAATTACTTTGCCATCAGCTGCTGATACCACCATATTTTTTTTAGAGGGCGTGCTTCTTTTGGGATCTCTAAAAAATTGCAGAATAAATAAAGAGATTACCCAAAGAGGAATTGACCACAAAGCACATAGATTAAATACAAAAGCTGATATGACAATAGATGCTATTAGAAATGGCCAGCCTTCTTTTGCTATGATTGGGTAAGCTCTTTTTGCCATGGAGCTAGTTTTTACTTTGATCAACGAGCTTATTCTTAGCGATCCAAGGCATCATTGATCTAAGTTGCGAGCCAACTTTTTCGATAGGATGTTCAGCGTTGAGTCTTCGTCTTGCGGTCATTTCTGGATAGTTTGTTTTTCCTTCAAGGATAAAACGTTTCGCATATTCTCCATTTTGAATATTTTTTAAAGCTTCTTTCATAGCTAACTTGGCTTCATTGCCGATAACTTTAGGGCCAGTTACGTACTCTCCGAATTCAGCGTTATTTGAGATAGAGTAGTTCATATTAGCAATACCACCTTCGTACATTAAATCTACAATAAGTTTCAGCTCATGCAAGCATTCAAAATAAGCCATTTCTGGAGCGTAGCCTGCTTCAGTTAATGTTTCAAAACCTGCTTTGACAAGCTCAACTGCGCCACCACATAAAACAGCTTGTTCTCCAAATAAATCAGTTTCAGTTTCCTCACGGAAATCTGTTTCAATGACGCCCCCTTTAGTGCCGCCGTTTGCAGCCGCATATGAAAGTGCAATTTCTTTTGCTTTGCCAGATTTGTTTTGATAAATAGCAATCAATGAAGGCACGCCACCACCTTTAAGATATTCTGAGCGCACTGTATGACCAGGACCTTTTGGTGCAATCATAATGACATCCAGATCATCCCTTGGAATAATTTGGTTGTAGTGAATATTAAATCCGTGAGCGAAAGCTAATACAGCATTTTTTTTCAAGAATGGCGCAACTTCTTGATGGAAAATCTGAGGCATTGTTTCATCGGGTATTAAAAGCATTACGACATCAGCATTTTTGACAGCCTCATTAATTTCTAAAACGTTATGTCCTGCACTTTTGGCTTTATCCCATGATGCGCCACCTTTTCTAAGAGCAACAGTGACGTTGACGCCTGATTCTTTAAGATTGGCTGCGTGAGCGTGGCCCTGTGAGCCGTAACCAACAATAACAACATTCAATTTTTTAATTAAATTTAAATCAGCATCTTTATCGTAGTAAACCTTCATAATAACCTTTCAGTTTTAATTTATACTTTTAAAATTCTATCACCGCGTCCAATTCCTGACGCACCAGTTCTCACTGTTTCTAAAATAGCAGCTTTATCAATGCTTTCAATATAAGCGTCTAATTTGCTAGATGATCCTGTTATCTCAATAGTAAATGAGCTATCAGAAACATCGATAATTCGGCCTCGGAAAATATCACACATTCTTTGCATCTCATCCCGATACTGAGCATTTGCTTTAACTTTAACTATCATTAGTTCCCGCTCAATAAATTTGCCATCATTTAAATCTAATACTTTTACAACATCAATTAATTTATTAAGTTGTTTAATGATTTGTTCAATAATTTCATCTGAACCAGAAGTCACAATCGTCATTCTTGAGAGCGTTGCATCTTCGGTAGGTGCAACAGTCAAAGATTCAATGTTGTAACCCCTCGCAGAGAATAACCCTGAAACTCTGGATAAAGCACCAGATTCATTTTCCATTAAAAGAGAAATAATATGTCTCATTTATAGATCCTCAGCTGTAATCATTTCTGATAAGCCTTTTCCATTAGGAATCATTGGAAATACATTTTCTTTTTGATCTGTAATAAAGTCCATAAAGACCAAGCGCTCTTTTAGTTTGCTGCTAAAAGCTTCTTTGAGAGCTGGCTCAACATCACTTGGTTTTTCGATTTTCATTCCAACATGGCCATAAGCTTCGGCTAATTTTACAAAATCAGGCAATGCTTCCATATAGGATTCTGCGTAGCGATTGCCATAAAAAAATTCTTGCCACTGCCTTACCATTCCCATGTATCGATTATTAAGATTAATAATCTTGATAGGTAAGTGAAATTGTTTGCATGTAGATAGCTCTTGAATACACATTTGTATGGAAGCTTCACCGGTGACACATGCAACCTGGGCATCAGGATGAGCTAATTGAGCGCCCATCGCATAAGGCAATCCAACCCCCATGGTTCCAAGTCCACCAGAATTAATCCATCTTCTAGGCTTATCAAATGGATAATATTGCGCTGCCCACATTTGATGTTGACCTACATCAGAAGTAATAAAAGCATCGCCTTTTGTGACCTTATGAAGGGTTTGAATAACAAATTGAGGTTTAATTAGTTTTTTGTCATTTTTAAAACTTAGGCAATTCAACGATCTCCATTGGTCAATTTCTTTAAACCAATGTTTAAGAGATGTATTTTGTTTTATTTTTTCTTTAGATAAAAGATCATTAAGTTCGGTAAGAACTGAAATGACATCACCTACGATAGGTATATCAATCTTCACTCTTTTAGAGATGGATGATGGATCTATATCGATATGAATGATTGTTTTTGGTTTGGATAAAAAATGCTCCGGATTACCAATCACTCTGTCGTCGAAACGAGCGCCAACAGCCAACAATACATCACATTCTTGCATAGCCATATTCGCTTCATAGGTGCCATGCATACCTAACATACCTAGAAATTGCTTATCACTTGCTGGAAAGCCACCCAAGCCCATAAGCGTACTTGTTATAGGAGCTCCAATGGTACGAACAAATTTAGTTAATTGTGAAGAGGCATCACCCAATACAACGCCACCACCTGAGTAGATCATTGGTTTTTTTGCACTTAAAAGAAGTGACAATGCTTTTTTGATTTGGCCGCTATGACCCTTAATAATAGGGTTATAAGATCTTAAATGAACTGATTTAGGGTAGTTAAACTCATATTTTTCGGCTGTGATGTCTTTTGGGATATCAACCAAAACAGGACCAGGCCTTCCGCTCGATGCAACATAAAAAGCTTTTTTCATTGTCGATGCAATGTCTTTAATATCTTTAACTAAGAAATTGTGTTTCACACATGGACGAGTAATACCTACCGTGTCACATTCCTGAAAGGCGTCTTGCCCAATAGCGTAAGTTGGAACTTGACCGCTAATAATCACCATAGGAATGGAGTCCATATAGGCTGTAGCAATACCTGTCACAGCATTGGTAGCTCCTGGGCCTGAAGTTACAAGAGCGACGCCAACTTTTCCAGTAGATCTTGAGTATGCATCAGCCGCATGAACGGCTGCTTGTTCATGACGAACTAGGACATGCTTAAATTTATTTTGCTGAAAAACAGCATCATAAATATTAAGGACAGCGCCACCAGGATAACCAAAGACGAATTTGACTTTTTCCTCGTGAAGGCATCGAATAACAATTTCTGCTCCAGAAATGTGATTTGAGTTCATAGAATTATTGATTGTAATTAATGAGATAGCTATAAACCCTCAACCTTAACGCTTTAAGCGTATTTGGTCAAGTTTAGAGACTTTTAAAAGTCTCAATTTTCATAGATAAATCAATTGCTTTGATATTTTTTGTGAGTGAGCCTAGCTATTTACACCCGTGAGTGCAATTTTTTTAACATTTTTTAGCGTAATGTTTCCTGACGCCTCAAGAATCGCTCTTTTTTTATTAATAAGTACAGCTTTATTAAGATTTTTAATATTAAAGTTATCTAACAATATATTTTTAAAGCCCAGCTCAAGAAATTTTTTTAATTGATCAAGATTTTCAACTTCAATTTGAATATCTTTATTTTTGGCATGTTTCAGGGCGAGGGGAAGTAAATTATCTATTTTTTTAGAGGATTTAATATGGTTTTCTTTGATAAGTATTTGATCATAAAGTCCAATGCGCTGATTATTGCCGCCCCCGATCGTGACAGCATATTTTTGTGCAATTCTTAACCCCGGGATTGTTTTGCGTGTATCAAAGATTTTTGCATCAGTGTTTGAAATAGCTTTGACATATTGCTGTGTAATCGTTGATGTAGCAGATAGAGTTTGTAAGAAATTAAGCGCTACCCTTTCCCCACTGAGAATCGGTCTTGCTCTTCCGTAAATCTCACAAAGCCTTTGATTTTTTTTTACAATTTCACCTTCTTTAACAAGCCACTTTATTTTGATTTTTGGGTCTAGCATCAAGAAGGTAGAGTTAAACCAAGGAATGCCAGAAATGATAGCTGACTCTTTAGATTTAACATAAGCCATTGCAAACGATTTTGCTTCGATAAGTTGGGCCGATAAATCAATATTGGCTATATCTTCCTGGAGCGCCGTTTTGATATTTTTTCGAATGGCTTCAATCAAAGTTTTCTTATTTATTTTTGATCTTTGCATAATGTAGAAGCTTATCAAATTATAATAAATTTAGTTTTTTTAATTGAGAGAAAAATGAAGCTTTTTTATTCAAACAATAGCCCGTACGCTAGAAAAATAAGAATTTTAATTGATGAGAAAAAAGTTGCAGTGACTTTAGAGAAGGTGGTACTTGCTAATAAAAATTGCACTATTCACGAATACAATCCTTTAGCTAAAGTGCCTACATTAGTGGTAAACGATATATCAATTTTTGATTCACCGGTGATTGCTGAATATGTGGACCATAAGAGTGGCCCGCTTTATTTAATACCTAGTGATTTTGATAAAAAAATATTACTAAAAAGATGGGAAGCTATAGCTGATGGATTATGCGATGCAGCAGTTGCAATTATGTTGGAAAAAAGAAGGCCGGCCTCTCAACAGAATCCTGATGTTTTTGAAAAGCAAATGAAAAAGATTAGGTTAAGCCTTAAATGGCTTAATCGAGAGATGGAAGGCAAACAATATTACCTAGAGGATACATTTTCATATGCTGATATAGCAGTCGGAAGTGCTTTGGGATACGTTCAATTAAGATATCCTGAAATTGACTTTAAGAATGAATATCTAAATCTATATGACTTGTACGAATTGCTTATGCAGCGACCATCTTTTCAGACAACGGTTCCTGAGCCTTATCTATAGCACTTTCAATAATAGCTCCGCCTAAACATACATTGCTCTCATAAACTACCACAGACTGACCGGGGGTAATGGCCCATTGTTTTTGCCCAAAAAATATTTCAACTGAATCATCTTTTATCATATCAATTTCACAGGGGGCATCAGGTTGGCGGTATCTTGTTTTAGCACCATACACCCAATGTTTTTCTGGTAACGCCCCATCTATCCAGTGAGCTTTCTTCGCAACTAATCCATCTTTAAATAACAGGGGGTGGGTATGCCCTTGAGCAACAATAAGTACATTTTCTTTAATATTTTTTTCAACTACAAACCAAGGCTCACCATTGCTTGTTTTGGAGCCGCCGATGCCAAGCCCCTGTCTTTGGCCAAGAGTATAAAACATAAGGCCTATATGCTCTCCCAAAGTCTTTCCGTGTTCATCTTTAATGGGGCCTGGAGAATTCTCTATGTATTTATTCAAAAATTCTGTAAAGGGTCTTTCGCCAATAAAACATATACCCGTCGAGTCTTTTTTATCGCTGTTATGTAAGCCTTCTTTTTTAGCAATCTCCCTTACATCTTTTTTAAGAAGATTACCTAAAGGAAATAAAGACTTTGAGAGTTGATGTTGATTAAGGCGATACAAGAAATAACTTTGATCTTTTGTTGAATCGTCTGCTTTAAGAAGCCTATAAAGGCCATCTGCTTCTTTTATTTGTGCGTAATGACCAGTCGCAATCTTGTCGGCCCCCATTGAAATTGCATGATTTAAAAAAGCATTAAATTTAATTTCAGAATTACATAAAATATCTGGATTCGGAGTTCTGCCACTTTTAATTTCATTAATAAATTCAGAAAATACCTTTTCCTTATATTCTTTACTGAAGTTTACTACTTCAATATCAATGCCAATTTTATCGGCAACAGATACTGCATCCAAAAGATCTTGTTTGCTTGAGCAATACTCATCATCATCGTCATCTTCCCAATTTTTCATGAAGAGACCAACGACTTTATAACCTTGGTTTTTTAAGAGTAAAGCAGCTACAGAAGAGTCAACGCCGCCTGATAAACCTACAATGACTTTACTTTTTTGCATTTAATTAATTAAACTCTAAGCCAATTTTTTTTGATTTTTCATAAGCAGCGCGAGTAGCCTTTAAAAGCATTTCATTTAATTTATATGATTCAAGTTGCTTCAAGCCTTCTTCTGTTGTGCCACCTTTTGAAGCGACAGATAAAATGAGATTTTGAAGGTCATTTAATTGATCCAAAGCCAAATGAGATGAGCCGAGCAAAGTTTTGCCACATAATTTTTCAGCCTCATTTCTTGATAAGCCTAATTCAATCGCTGATTCAATAAATGCATTGAGAAAATAGAATATATAAGCCGGCCCACTTCCTGAGATGGCTGTAACAGCATCCATTTTAGATTCATCATCTAACCAAATAAACTCTCCAATGGCGCTCACA
>B570J13895_1000077_pt1 | contig 17384 bp, 13 predicted proteins | sample LakMenepilimnion_2_FD_13895 | JGI IMG/M metagenome (IMG submission 13895) | reverse complement strand
CGGTAGGACGTTGACGGACTTGGGCGGAAGGTGTGGGGGCTTGGAATTCTGTCAGCAGTACATCCATATACTGAGTGACAATTTCTGTAGCTGCCGCATCTTTACGGAAATAAGATAGGGAGGCTGACTTGATTTCCTGTAAAGCGACAATAGTTGCTTCACCAGAACAGGCATTTTCAATAATTTCCCGTAAACCTCTGGTATTCACAGAGATAATATTCGGGTCGCCAGCGACAATCGCATAGGTAGCATAACGCAAGAACCAGGACAAGTCCCGTAAGCTCTTGGCCATGTTACCCGGACCATAACGAGCTACGTTAATGGGTCTAAAGCCTGGAGGTGTGGGTCCACCGGCAGAGGTATTGAAAATAGAACGCAGATTTTCAAAGAAACCACCACGACTTTCTACGTAAGTGATTGTTCCTAATTTCATGCCCTCTTGGACACTAGTACCAGCACCAACCATTGCCAATTCTCGTTCTTGGGGCTTTTCTAAGAAGGCCATTGGTGAACCACCAACGAAAATCCGGTTAGCCGCACGAGAAACGATAATTTCGGAATTGTCTGTCAAAATTTTGGCAATTTCTAACCGCTTGGCACCGGAGGCAAAATAACTGCCAAGTTCACTTAGTTCACCTCTTCCCAAAAAGCGGTCTTGTTGTTCCGCTTGGGAAATGGTGGAGACAGGTAAGGTTTGATATAGTTGCGGACGCGCAACTGAGCTTCCACCGCTTGCCTTAACACTCATGGGATTTGTAAAACTCCTATCATAATCGTTTATGTGTTAAGCCTGGATTATTTATTTTAAGGCTTGACATTTTTGCATATCTGTGAATATCACGCCGGAAAAATCTAGCTTAACCCAGTTCAATTTTTAGATTAGAACGTTTTGTGTTTACGCTGTTGGTTTATTAAGAAGTATGACGATTCTGTAATCTAAATTTGATATTCAAGAGGATAGATACTTCCATTTTCCTGGTGTGGATGTAGATTTTATCCCACATTTTGTACCCAAATGATTCTTAAATTTATTTTTAAAGACGGGAAATAGGTAACTGTTGTAATTCCTATTACTCATTACCTATTACCCATTATTAGCCTAAATTGAGACAAGTAATATTAAGTAATTTAGTCAATTGTAATTTGTTGCGGTCCATTAGCTTTGTCATTTCTTGCCTCTGTACCCAGGTTGCTAGAACTATGACCACAACCACAACCTTTTTTATTTAGCCAACTTTTAACTGGGTCTTCGTTCAGGTTGAGTCGGAGGACACCGGAAACAAATCCACCCATAAATGAAACTGGATTCTGGGTAAATTCTCGAAATAAGGGGGACAATTCACTAATAAACATTACATTCTCCAAGTATTACTGTCAAAAATTATTAATTCTTCATTAATCTTAACAGATACTAGCTCAGAAGTAACTATAGGGATTTTAAATTAAGTAGATTAAAAGAATAAAACCGAACTTTGTAAAGAAACGTAAAATTGCCTTTTACCTCTTCCCTAAAATCTGCGGGGTGTGCTAGAAGCTTACCCCACGGATTTAAACTGACTATTACAGGCTGTTACAGAGATCTTATGATGTGGGTGGTTGTTCTGGGAACATACATTTGTCAGAGTCACAACCGCTAGGCCCTGCTTCTGATAATTCTCCCAAATCATAACGACTTAGGGCACCACAGAAATCATCTGTTTTCCGTCGGGCTTTGACTTCTCGGGATAAGCGTTCATAAGTAGCTTTATCTATGGGTTCAAAGGGTAAACGAGGGAATGATTGTAAATCGTCAAACCGCGCTAACAACGCAGCGGAAATATATCCTTCATCATTTTGGATAGCTTCATAGATGCGTGTTCCCAGTAATTCAACCTCCTCCGAACGGAGTTCTAGGGTAGCTGAGGTGTTATGGGTGACATAATGATTCTGAACTTCCATGACAAAATCTAATTGCGCTAAGACGGAAAACTGAGATACATCAATAATATCAGCACCGGGTAAATCAGCCCAAGATACAGCTACAGGGATTTCTACTAACCATTCTGTACACCGAGGATCAAAGGCATTATTAAGTAAGTTGCCATTTTCATCTTTGTCAGATTGGGAGGGGATAACGTTGTAACCATAGTCTATACAAGCTAGGGCCACAGGGTCATTTTTACGGAAGGTAATCCGACGGATAAATCTTTGGGACTTGGGCGGATGCCAACCGGGTGATGCTCCTGTTAAGAGGGATTTGGTCCCTGCTGGTTGGACTGTAGTACAACGGTTGGGGCGTTTAATCTGATGGCGATCGCAATATTCCCATATTACTTTATGAACTACATCTTTCCAGAAGTTGAGATATTTTTGCTCACGACTTTTAAAAATCAGTCCTTGGGGGGTTTCTGGTCTTCCTGCTTCCCACCAGCGTAACCAATCTGTACCAAAAGCATGAACAAAAAAGTCAAATAAACCGGTAAATGATACACCGACAATGGGATCTAATTCCCGGCTATATCGATAACGGGGTTCAATGAATTGATGATTTAACAGGGCGACGACGGAAAGCGCACCAGCGGTAAATGCCTCTTCTTGTTCTTTGTAGTTATCGGGGTCAAGTTGGTTTAAGTGTACCTCTGATAAGTTACAGTGGAAGTTGTTACCGATAATCTCACCACACGGGTTTAATCCAAACCTACCTATTCTATGTTCTAATTCATGATCACTGATTTCCGGGTAATTCCGCTGTATCCATTCTTCACTTTTACCTTGTTCATAAGCACGTAGAAAATCTATTTTGATTTCCGGTGTATTTAATAAATCAGCATTAGCTCTAGCAACTGCTTCACCAGCCCATTGAATTGCTCCCTCACCACTATAATATTGTTTTTGTACAGCAGCAATAGATTCTTCTAAAGTTGGTTTACGGTGAAATACTCTTGTATGGTTGGCCATTCGCAAAGAATCACGTTCTGGATCTATGCGCCAGTTACCTTCTGCGTCTTGTTGCCATAAGTTATCCTTGGCAGTTGCGCCTTGTTCGTCTTCAGAAATAAACTGTCTTATACCCGCGCTTCTTCGGATATTTCCAGCTACAATTGTTACAGCAGCTTCATCAATCAATAAACAGCATTCAACGGAGTTTAATTGTCTGCCTATTGCCTGATTGAGAATAGAGGCGCAACGCTGATATAATCCAGGTAACTTGACTGGGTTGGCCATACCGCCAAAACCTTTAAGTGTTTCCCCTGATTGACGAACATCGTTAATATCAACAATTACCTGTACTTCACTGGTAAAACGTTCATCCGTAGAAAGTTCTAAAAGAGTTTGATAGGATTTTACCCAACCTTCACGGCTGTCTCCAACGTGAATAGTAGCCGTGTTATCTCCTATAAGGATTTGTGTAAATTCACGACGCTGTTCTAGGGGTGTGCTACCAATTTCACCGCGAATGGTGACACTGAGAGGATTACGGATAGAGGGAAGTTGATTAATATACTCTGGTTCAATGATAGCGCCCGTGCCACAGCCCATCATCGCTAAGTCCATCATTAACCCGAAGGCTTTCCAGTCTACAAGGTTCGTGGAGGTGCAGTTATAAGCGCCGGAGAAGTTTTTGGGTTTGGTTAACCAATCTGTGCCGCCAACCCACATCCAGCGCCCACTGGGGAGAGATTTCATGTTCCGCTGCATCTTATCTAAAATGGTGGCTTCTTGACGGGTCAGTTTTCCCAGTTCTACTAAACCGCGTAATGTGCGATCGCATAATTGCTCCCATGTTTCTCTTAAACCTGCTTCTGTTCGACGGCTGTAGGTTCTAAAAAACACGGGATTGGCTGCTGGAGCGGATTCTGGAAAAGTCGCACCCTGGCGTTTGCGTTCAAGTTCTTGAACCATAAAAATGACGAAGTTCACATAAATTTTAAATTGTACCATTTGTAAACAAATTTTACTCGGCAAAGTCTAATATTATTTTTAGTATAAAATATAACTTTAATTTGTAATTAATTATAAATCTATATAGGTAAAAATTACAACACTTCCTGGTGTTAGGAAGTACATACTTAGCGGGCAAGATGCCCGCACCACAAGATTTTGATGATTCAACTCAGTGGAAAACGCTGTATCCAAGGTTGAAACTGAATATTTAACTACTTATCTAATGTATTTTTATTCATTTGTAACCAAATTTCTAAACTCACCAATAACCACAGTTTAACACCATATCTCCCCCAAATATCACCTTTAAAATCTAGCCAGTTTCGCAATATATCCTGATTAATATAAGCTGATATCTCACTATTTCTATTTAACAACAATTTCCGCGCTTTTCTTTGCCAATATTTTCTAAATCCCAATTGTACAGGGACCATCATCCCACTTTTAGGACGATGAATAATACTATCTGGTAAAATATCACTAACTGCTTTTTTTAAAACTGCTTTTTCTTCTACTCCTGAAAGTTTATATTCTGGAGGAATTTGCATACTTAATGCAACTATCCGCTGATCAAATAATGGTGATAAACCTTGTAAATCTACTGCTTGAGTTAAGTTATTCACTTTTGTTAAAATCTGATCCGCACCTTTAAATTTAATATTTAAAAACATTAATCTATTCAAATAATTGATATCGGTATTTAAATCATGATAAAATACAGATGATTCATTTTTTAAACTTTGCCAAATTTCTGGTTTTAAAAGTTGTGGTAAATCTAAAGCGCACTTTTGAAAAGAGGTTAAATAAGCTTGTAATGAATCTTGATTATCAATAGAACCATATAAACTATTAATTAACATAGGTTGATTTTTTGGACCACCAAAACAAGGATCTCCCCCTTCTCCATTAAGAGTAATTTGGACATTTTCTCGCGCTATTCTTCCTATTAATAAGTTGGGAACTGTCAAAGGATCACCAATAGGATCATCTAAATAAGCCATGGTTTCTCGTAAATGTTCCCACATATCCCGAAAGCTAATTTCTAAAATGTGATGTTGGGTTTGACAATGTTGAGAAACTAAATTAGAAAATTCTAATTCGTTCGCAGTTTCTGCACCAAAATGAATAGAATAAGTATGAATTGGTGCAGAATGTAATTTTGCTGCTAGTGCGGTAATACTACTAGAATCTAAACCCCCAGATAGAAAAATACCAATTGGTTGATTTTCGGGTAAATATTCTTTAACAACTTGTTCAAGTAAAAAACGCAGGTTTTCACTATACCATTCTAAAGGTTGATTTGTGTCTATAATTTGTTCTTTTAATTGCCAATAATCATCAACTTTGTGAGATGGTATTTTTAGAAAACTACCAGGACGAATTTCTTTGATATCTTGCCAAAGTGTTCTTTCTCCAGGTACAAATGCACAACAAAGATAATCCCGTAATGCAACTAAATCTAAATTATTGGAACGATAAGGTGTTAAAGTTCTTAATTTTGGGGCTATCCAATAAGTTAAACCTGTGGTAGTATAATATAAGGTGCGACCACCAATAGCATCTCTAATTAAATATAATTCTTGTTTTTCACAGTCCCAAACTACTAAACTAAACATTCCTAGCAAGAGATTTAGACATTCAGAATTGTATTTTTCCCAAAGTTGTGCAACTATTTTTTGATCACTGCAAGTATGATTAATTTTAATTCCTAATTTTTGCAGTAATTCCCCTCTGTTACTTAACCAAATATCTCCAACTATTATAAATTTTTTACTGCCACTAATTGCAAATTTATCTAATTCAGAAATAACTGTAAATTGCTGATCTTGCCAAATTATATCACTGGTCAAATTATCTATTTTTCCGTAAGCTACACACCAACTAGAGTTAAATTTGATATTTTCTGAAGCAGACTGAGAATTTTTAAAGAAATTAAATAGCATTGGTTTTAGTAATTTAAAATTGATAATTGACAACTAAAAAATTATCAATTATCAATTATTAATTAAGATCTAAGCAGCAAAATTTGCAGCGACAAAATCCCAGTTCACCAAATTATCTAGGAAATTTTTGATAAATCCAGGACGAGCATTTTTGAAATCAATGTAATATGCGTGTTCCCAAACGTCAATGGTCAAAAGTGCTTTTTTACCATGAGCGAGGGGGTTTTCAGCGTTTGGTGTTTTCATGATTTTTAGTGTACCATGATCATCAACCAACCAAGCCCAACCACTACCGAATTGAGTAGCAGCAGCGGTGGAAAATTCTTCTTTGAATTTGTCAAAGCTACCAAAATCCTGTGCAATTTTAGCAGCTAATTCGCCTGTAGGAGCGCCACCACCGGCTGGTTTTAAGCAATTCCAGAAGAAAGAGTGATTCCAAACTTGAGCCGCGTTGTTGAAGATTCCAGCTTTAGCAGAGTCACCAAAAGCAATTTTAATTACTTCTTCCAAAGACTTGTGAGCTAATTCTGTACCATCAACCAGCTTGTTCAAATTATCTACATAAGCTTTATGATGTTTACCATAATGATACTCAAAGGTTTCAGCTTTCATGCCGTAAGACTCTAAAGCGTCAGAAGCAAAAGGTAACGGGGGTTGTGTAAATGCCATGTTATGAAATCCTCTCTTTACTGTTGTCTTGTTAAAAGCTATGAAAGAAGCTTCGGAAATTACAGGTTTTGTATGGTCTTGTTTTATATCCTCAAGGTCGGCACATAAAACTTAACATTGTTATTCTACTACTAAAGTGAAAATTTCCACGAATTAGCGAGAATTTACTTTTATTTTCTGAATTGTTGCACCAAAGTGTTATACAAAGTGCTGTAAATGAGCCGCAAACCCTTGTAGACTGGTAAAAATCCCTCCTTTTTAGTTCCTATTGCCGGTTTCATGTACATTTCGGTTCAAGGTCTCATAAATACTAGATAGTAATTTTTCTAACACTATTGCTCTAAATTCTTCATTATTCATGACCTCCATAAATATTTTTTCATTCCCGTCCATACGTTCAATAAAGAGGTTTTCTAGATGCTTTTCTAGCACAGGAGCAAAGTTTTCTTTAGTGTTGACTTGAGCAGCTTTTTTGATAGAATCATTAGCGATCGCTGTTGCAGTAATTTGTTCAAAAAACAGTTGATCTGCTAAGGTAAAATCTGTACTAAATCTTTCATTTAAAGAATTAATCAGTTGAGATAGAGGAACTTCCTGATCTAGTTGACGAGTTCCCACTGCTGTAGCACCTATTAACCCTTCCGCTGTACCTTCCTGTAAATTAATCTTACCTGCGCTGATTTTTTCCAAGCGATAAAATTTTAGTTCGATATCCCCAGATAAATCAATTCTGTTTACATCTTTAATTTTAGGTAATTTCTTAACTAAAAATCGTCCATAGGCATAAAGTTTTTCTAATTCTGAATCTTGATAAGGAATAATCTGAGCTAGGAATAAATAAAGATTACGGAAGCTGGTTAATTGATTTTTAAATTGTTCTTTTTCAGAGTCTATAAGTTGTTGATATTTGTCCACAATTGGATCTAATAAACTATTTAATTTTTGATGTTCTTTTCCCGTCAAAGAAGTTTTAGGACGAAACCAAATTTCACACCACTGGTTAACATCTTTTTGGCTAAAAAGTTGCCATTCATAAAGTTGATAAGATAAATCATTTAATTGTTGTGGATCTGCATTTTCACCAATAGGAGTTTCCTCATAGTAGGGTTTAAAGGCTTTGTAAATGTCCTCTGGTTTATTCACAAAATCTAATATAAAGGTGTCGTCTTTCCCTGTGGTGGTGCGATTGAGTCGTGATAAAGTTTGCACTGCTTGGACTCCATCTAGCCTTTTATCCACAAACATGGTATGTAATAAAGGTTGGTCAAATCCGGTTTGAAATTTGTTAGCAACTAACAAAACTTGATAAGTCTCACTTTCAAATTTTTCGGGAATTTCTGATGTTTTGATCCCGTTCATATTCTCTTCTGTAAAAGTTTGATCTGGAAATTCATCAAGGTTAATAGAACCAGAAAAAGCTACTAAAGATTTGATATCCCTATAACCTTTTTCTTGAATATATTTATCAAAAGCTAATTTATATTTAACAGCGTGTTCACGGGAACGGGTAACAACCATTGCTTTAGCTCTTCCGCCGATTTTATGGCGGGTATGGTTGCAGAAATGTTCTATAATAATTTCTACTTTTTGAGTGATATTATGAGGGTGCAGTTCAATAAAACGAGCAATGGCCTTGGCCGTTTGTCGACGTGGTAAAGTTGGATCATCTTCGGAGGTGCGGACTAATTCAAAATATCGTTCATAGCAGGTATAATTAGCTAAAACGTCTTTAATATATCCCTCTTCAATGGCTTGACGCATGGTGTAAAGATGAAAGGGAGATTGACCATTTTCTCCCGGTTCATCAAATAGGAGTAAAGTCCTATATTTAGGAGTAGCAGTAAAGGCAAAATAACTCAGATTTGGTTGTTTACTGCGGGTAATTTGGTCTTTTAATAGTTGTTGTTTAGCCTCATCACTAATATCCCCTTCCTCAAATTCATCCTCTAAAAGTTGAGCCGCAATGACAGATTCAATACCATCTTTATTGAGGATTTTTCGCAATTCTGCGGCTGTTTCTCCACTTTGCGAGCTATGGGCTTCATCAACAATAATGGCAAAGCGTTTATCTTTGGTATTAATATTAATAGTTTTCCCTTTTTTAGCCAATGTTTCAATAGCTCTAGTAATAAAAGGGAATTTCTGAATAGTAGAAATTATAATTGGTACACCATCATTTAAAGCTTTAGCTAGTTGTTGAGTATTTTCATCTATTTTTTGCACAACTCCGGCTTTATGTTCAAATTGATAAATAGTATTTTGCAGTTGTTGATCTAATACGGTTCTATCAGTAATCACAACAACAGTATGAAATATTTTTTCATTTTGGTGATCATGAAGATTGGCTAATCGATGTGCTAACCAAGCGATAGAATTAGACTTTCCTGAACCTGCGGAATGTTGGATTAAATAATTATGTCCGGCTTTATTTTCTTGACTATGCTTAATAAGTTTACGCACTACATTAAGTTGATGATAACGAGGGAAAATTAGGGTTTCTTTTTTCTGATATTTAATGCCTGTATCTGTGATAATTTTGATTTCTTTAACGTCAAGATGCAGAAAACGCGCCACTATATCTAATAGGCTATCTTTTTGTAAAACTTCTAGCCACAGATAACTAGTGCGATATTCTCCATGATTACCAATGGGATTTCCAGCACCGTGATTATGTCCTTTATTGAAGGGGAGAAAATAGGTATTTTCTTTAGCTAGTTTAGTCGTCATCCAAACTTGTTCACTATCTACCGCGAAATGGACCAAGCACCGTTGTTTAAAGGTAAATAGGGGATCTTTGGGGTCTCTGTCGGTTTGATATTGATGAATGGCTTTTTGGTAGGTTGACCCGGAAAGAGGGTTTTTTAGTTCAATACTGGCTATGGGTAAACCGTTGATACTCAGGAGAATATCAGGAATACCCCCGGTTTTAATGGTAACTTGGCGGGTAACAGTGAGGTGATTTTTCTGGTACAGTTTCAAGGTTTCCGGGTTCATGGTCGTGTTAGGTTGAAAATAGACGATTTTAAAGGTTTTACCATAACACTTGAAACCGTGACGGAGGACATCTAATATCCCCCGGCTTTTGAGTTCTTTGGTGAGGCTATCTATGATGATTTTTTCGGATTCATTGGCGCTGGCTTTGACTAAATATTTCCATGCTTCTGGTTGAGTTTGTTGGATGAAATTAATGATTTCCGTGGGGAAAAGAGCGGTTTCTGGGTCGTAGTTTTTGGCGTTACCTTGTTCGTAGCCACTGAGTTGCAGGAGTTCTTTTTCTATGATGTTTTCAAATTCGTGTTCTGTGTGCATTTTATTAATTGGGGTTGAGCCAGTTTTCTACTTTTAAATTAGGAATGCGAGAAAATTCACGAACATTGGCGGTAACGACAGTTAGATTTAATGTCAACCCATGGACAGCAATTAATAAGTCATTACTACCAATGGGAGTTCCTTGACGTTCTAAATGTGTACGCATTATAGCATAATTATGATCTACATCTGCCATTAATGGTAATATAGGAATCATGTTAAAAGCTAGTTCAATTCGTTTTTTTAATCGGAATGAATTGCTTTTTTCTGCGCCAAATCGTAATTCACAAGCTACAATGATACTGGTACAAATTTTTTCTTCACCCACTTTTTGAATTTGAGAAAAAATTCTCCCTGTTGGGTGTTTGACAAAATCAGAGAGTATATTGGTGTCGAGCAAGTATGAATAAGACATTTTTACAATTCAATATCATCTAAGGGTAATAATCCTTCATCAATATCGGGGAAATCTTCTTCTATGTCATCTAAGGTGGAAAAAGTTTCCAGGAGAGATTTTTTTTATAGGGTTCTATGATGAGTTTTCCGTTATCTTCTCGGATAATTACTTCTGTTGTTGATAGAGTTAATTCTGGAGGGATGGTTAAGGTTTGGGTGTTTCCTGTTTGAATAAGCTTAATGTGATATTCTGTACTCATTGTGATTATCCTTTTTGGGGTTGTGGTTTCTGGGGTGAGGGTATAGCAATTTGGCTTACATCTATTTTACCTGTTACCGCGTTGGTAATTAGGGAGGTGCGATATTCTTTTAATAGTTCTATGGCTTCTTTGATTTTAGCTTTTTGTTGGTCAATTTGGGTTGTTTTTTGATCTAAATGTTTGGAAATTTGTTTTTGTTCATTATATGGAGGAATAAAGAATTTAGTTTCTTTTACATCTATTAGATATATAGCTTGTTGTGCGCTTGCGTCAGATACTTGAATAATACTTTTTTGGACATAGTTTTGATTTGTGGCAAAATAGATAAAATCAGGGTAAACAATATCATTTAATTTTATTAAAATAACACTACCCATTAAACAAAATTTAGTATTTATTTCTACAAATCCAATTCTTCCAACAGTTGCACCTCTACTAACTATTAAAATATCTCCTTTTTCTGGTTTACATCGTTTCCAAAAAACTTGAGCATCTTCTTCAGTTACATAACTAGCATCATCAAACCTTATATATCTTTCTCTAATATCTTTGGCTGATAATAAAGGAATACCAATATCTATATTTTTTGGTGATATATGTTCTCCATCTGTAATTTTATTTGCTAGATGTTTTAATCTAATAACTTTCCAATGCTTCGGAATATCACCCAACCACTCAATACCAGAATCTTTCATTGTTACGCTTGAATCTAGTCCTTTAGTGACAGCGTGACTGATAATTGCGGTGCGTTTTTCGTCGAGTTTTTCAATGAGGGTTTCTTTCTTTTTGATGAGTTCGTCTATTTGTTTGGTTTTATAGTCGAGAAATTGAGCGATCTTTTGTTGTTCATTTAGTGGGGGGAAAATAAAAAATAAATTACCAATAAAATCCCAACTAGCTCTAGGCATTTTTGCACCAAAAGTTGAAGAATCTACAATATTGATAAAATCACGAGACAGAATATAATATTTTAAAAACTTAGGAAAAATATTATTTTTGCATCTCAACACTAAAGCTTCTGTAGATGCTAATCCTTCAATATCAGATAAATATACTTTTGCAAGATAAGGTCTAAGTTTTCCAAATAAAACATCATTTGGTAAAAAATGAGAACCTATTCCTTCACTGGAAGCGTTTTTATCTTCAATTTTTTTACCAGTCCATGACTCAATATGTTCTAGTCCCATATAGGACAAGTTACTATTTTCTGCTTCAATTTTATTATTAATTAAATTGACGGAAAATTTAAACCGTTTTTGTTCCCAATGCTCAGGAATATCACCCAACCACACAACACCAGAATCTTTATACTTTTGATAACCCTGATAATTACCCATTATTCNCCTTCCTTTTCCTGTGCTAAAAGTAAAATCTTGTCATATAAAAGCGGAGAAATCCAAAAAGTAGAATTTTCAATCAACTTATTCATCAAAGGCTTAACAGCCACAACAAAACCCCTTGTTTTCCCTTCTAATAAAACTCCTAATAATCCAGTAATTCTAATTCCTAACCGTTGTGCTTCAGCCCTTCCCCTGCGTTCATCAATTAATAATAAATCAGTCTTTAACTCCAATGCCAAAACAATAGCCTCCGACTCCCCATCATCTAACTTAGCTTGTTGTTTTAATTCATATACTTTATTTTTATCTTTCACAGTTTTAACCTCTAAGAAAGGAGATTTTTCTGCTTGTAGTTCACTTAAAAATAGGGGATGACACCTTGATAATTCTTCATAAACTGCTTGAGGAATAATCACCTTTTCATAAAGTGCCTGTAACAGAAAAATATGTTCAATACTAATTAAATTAGTAATCACAGAAGTATCACTAATAATCACAATCTTCCCAACTCCTGTAAATTCTGTAAATCAATCTCAAAATCCTCCAAATCATAACGATATAAAGGTATTTTCCGCGCCTTCAGTAAATCCCGAAAAGCATCAGATTCCATTTGTGCCATTTTAGCTGCATAATCAAAAGTTAATCGCCCCGACTCAAATAAATGTAATGCAATCTCCTGTAAAAATTCCGTAGGGGTTAACTGGGAAGCGTCTAAAAATTCATCTAAAATTACTAACGACATTACCAAAAGCTCCTAACTCTATATTTTTATTTTAGCTGTTCAGATCCCCGACTTCTTCTTAGAAATTCCTAGATCATTTTCCTTAAACTCAATATCAGCACAAGCACCATATAAATTAAGTATCCCCTGAGAATGAAGCATATTTTTTTGCTTTAAAAATTCCTGTAAATCAGTGTCAGAAAAAAAGTTGAGCATATCTTTCATCTCATCAAAATCAATCAAGCCATCTTTAAAAGCATCTAATACAAGATTAGCCAAGATTTTTTGGGATAAATTACCCCATTCATCAGGTATTTTATCTGTTAAATTATCTGGTAAATCAATTGTAATTTGCATAATTTGAAAACCTCCTAACTCTATATTTCTATTTTAGTCCTTAAACTACTTCCGCTAACATCGCCATAATATCCGATTCTAAGGCCTTAATATCATCCTCAATTACATCCAAACCACGGGGAGGCTGATATACATAAAAATGACGATTTAAGGGAATTTCATAACCTACTTTAGTCTTATCAAAATCAATCCAAGCATCTGGAACATGGGGTAAAACTTCCTTTTTAAAATACTCCTCACAATGCTCTTTTACTAACTTAACTAACTCATTTACACTCCCATCTTTACTATAATCTAAAGGTAAAGGTAAAGCAATATCATTTGGTAAAGGGACAATTTCCGTATCTCGCAAATTACTATCTGGTTCAGGATTCCCCTTACTATCTCTACAAATTTCCGCTTCTGAATCTGCTGTTCCCAAAGCTGATAAAATTGCTTTTTTAATAGGTGCTTTTAAATTTAAACCTGCTTTTTTTAAAACCTGATTTAAATCTTTTTCAAACTTATCACGGGATAGATAAAGTTTATTTGTATCTATTTTCTGTAAAGCTTCAATAATCTGAGTTTGGAGATTTTCACCCTCTAAAATTTCTAATTGTTGTACCTTTTCATCTTTCCGCTTTTTAGTAGTAGCTAAATTTTGAAAAGCTGTTTGTTCCCAAAGTAAAGCTAACCGCTCTTTACTAACTTGAAAATTTAATCTTAATGGACGTTCTACCGTAATCTTTAAAAAACCAAAATCCCGATTATCAAAGATTTTAGAACAAATCGGCTTTTCTATTTTACCATCATTTTTAATTTCACTAATACCATTATGTTGAAAATCCCCATACAGTCGCACCAGTTCGGTAATATGTTCAGGTGATAATTCATTACGCTTATTACCTAAACTCTTTTTCATTTTTTGATAATGATGAGTACCATCAATAAGCTGCACTTTCCCCCGACGATTTGACCTTTTTTTATTGGTGACTAACCAAATATAAGTGAAAATTCCCGTATTATAAAACATCTGGTCAGGTAAAGCAATTACCGCATCTAACCAATCATTTTCAATTATCCACCGCCGAATATTACTTTCACCGCTTCCTGCGTCTCCTGTGAACAATGGAGAACCATTAAATACTATCGCAATTCGTGAACCATCACCGCCATTTTCTGAAGGTTGCATTTTTGAGATCTTGTGTTGAAGAAACAACAATGAACCATCATTAATGCGTGGTAAACCCGCGCCAAAACGTCCTTTAAATCCTAAATTTTTATGCTCATCTTCAATAAAATCTTGTTCCGGTTTCCACTCCACACCAAAGGGAGGATTAGCCAACATATAATGAAATTTTTTATCAGAATGTCCGTCATGGGGTACGAAATTATTACTTTTATTTTTGGCGTTTTTTACTCCTAATGTGTCACCATAAATAATATTGTCTATGGGTTCATCTTTAATCAATAAATCAGAACAACAAATAGCATAGGATTCGGGGTTATATTCTTGCCCAAATAGCCCTAAATTCGCTTCTGGGTTTTGGTTTTTAATATATTCTTCTGCTACTGATAACATCCCCCCTGTACCGGCTGTGGGGTCATAAACTGAGCGATAAATACCTGATTTAAAAACATCGGTTTCTTCACAGAAAACTAGATTTACCATCAAGCGAATTACTTCACGAGGTGTAAAATGATCTCCCGCTTCTTCGTTGGCTTGTTCATTAAATTTTCTCACCAATTCTTCAAATAGATAACCCATTTGGAGGTTAGAAAGTTTAGAAGGAGATAAATCTATTTCTGGGGTACAAAAATCTTTAATAATCAGATATAAGCGATTACTTTCATCAAGTTTTTGAATCTCGCTTTTAAAATCGAACTTTTCAAAAATATCCCTGGCTTTAGGTGAAAAACCATGTATATAATCAATTAAATTACTAGCAATATTATCAGCATCATCTAATAATTTTTGAAATGTGAATCGACTGGTGTTATATAAAAATTGTTTACGTTCTCCCCCAATTGCGACTTTAGAAATAGCTTTTTCAAAGGCCTCACCCTTTAATTCCATGGCTTCATATTTGGCTTTAGCTTCTATCACAGCTTGTTTATTTGGTTCTAAAACAGCATCTAACCGCCGCAACACAATTAAGGGCAACATCACCCGACGATATTGAGGCGGGCGGTATGGTCCCCGGAGTTTATCAGCAATAGCCCAAATAAAACCAATTAAATCTTGATGATGAGAATTTTCTGTAATTGTTGCCATATTTATGGGATTTGTATTATAGTTACTTTCCCAGTTTTTGATGAAATTTGCAATGGTGAGTAAATTACCCACCATAATTGTAATTAATCAGAGAGCCGCTGATAATGGTTAATAATTTGTGCAGCTACTTCAGAAGCTGTTAAACCATCAGTTTCGACCTCAATAGCATCAGCAGCTTTTTGTAAAGGGGAAATCTTGCGTGTGCTATCTTTTAAGTCGCGTTCAGCAATATCCCGTTCTAGCTGTTCTAAGCTAACTTGGTTTTGATTTCGCGCTTGAAAGTCTTGATGACGACGACGGGCCCGTTCACCCACGGAAGCAGTTAAAAATATTTTAACCTCTGCATCTGGGAAAACATGAGTCCCAATGTCTCTACCTTCCGCTACTAAACCCCCCCGTTGTCCCCAACTCTGTTGTTGTTGGACTAATGCTTGTCTAACAGCACTTTGAGCAGCGATCGCTGATACTAGAGATGTTACCTCAACTGTGCGAATTTTTTCAGTGACATCTATATCATTAATCTGGACTTTTACGGGAGATTGCAGACTTTGACCAGGAGTGAGTTCAATTTTACACCGCGTCGCCAATTCAGCAACAGCACAATCATCATCAATAGCAATCCCCTGTTCCAGCACTAACCAAGCGATCGCCCGGTACATAGCACCTGTATCTAAATAAACCAAACCTAAATGATTTGCAACTTGACGAGCAACCGTAGATTTACCAGCACCCGCGGGACCATCAATAGCGATAATTGGTTCGCGTATTTGGTCTTTGTCGCGCAAAATCGTATTGTCAATTAACCGTGTAGAACCAAGACGAGCAGCGATCGCCAACATTCCTTCATTCTCAACTTTTTCTAAAAACATCAACGTAGTCGGTTCCACCAATTCAACATATTCCAAGCTGATAGCCCTAACTTTTGCGATTTCTTCCCGGACCAATGCTATGAGTTTACTACTGTCACGAACGCCAGCTTTAAACGCCGCTTCAGCTTGCCGTAAACCTTTAAATAACACTGTTGCTTGCTCCTTTTCTGTAGCCGTCAAATACTGATTACGAGAACTTAAAGCCAAGCCAGACACCTCCCGCACCGTGGGACAAACAACAATTTCTACTGGCAAATTTAAATCAGCTACTAAGCGTTTAATAATTGCCAGTTGTTGGCCATCCTTTTGTCCAAAATAAGCCCGGTCAGGTTGTACCAAATTCAAAAGTTTAGTAACAATAGTTGCCACCCCAGCAAAATGACCTGGACGACAATTACCACACAAACCAGATATCATATCAGACGGAGGGACAACTTGTGTCATCTGAGTTTCTGCTATATTCTTACTAGGGATACCAATTTCCTCCGGAGTTGGGGCAAAAATCACATCTACCCCAGCTTGTTCACAAAATTGTCTGTCCTGTTCTAGAGTGCGGGGATAGCGTTGATAGTCCTCATTCGGTCCAAATTGCAAAGGATTGACAAAAATACTCACAATTACCGTCAAATTTTCTTGTTTAGCCCGTTTAATTAAACTTAAATGACCTTGATGTAAATTCCCCATAGTGGGAACTAAACCCACCACTGTAGGATACCAACTGGTTTGTTCATCATCATCTGGTGGCTTAATATGGCTTTGCCAGCGACGGCGATTTAAATAGCAGCGTAAGGCTACAACATTTGTCAGCACACGCACAAAATACCCCTAGTTCATTTCTATCTTTTCCCCCGTTAGTGTATATCTGATAGGGCAGGGAGAAGATAAATTAACCAGGGGAATTTAGGGGGAGTTTAATAGTAGAAAGCGAAAGGAGAATTTGAACCAGTTATCTTCCTAAAACCTCAAGATTGACCGGAGCAATACCGCTGCCGATCATACCTAATATTCGAGCAGCACCAGCGGAGAGGTCAACAATTCGCCCCCGGATGTAGGGACCCCTATCATTGATTCGCACGACGACAGAACGACCATTACGGGTATTAGTGACACGGATTTTTGTCCCTAGAGGTAAGGTACGATGGGCGGCAGTTAATCCTTCAGGATTATATCTTTCACCACTGGCGGTTTTATTGCCAGAGCCATCATAACCGTACCAAGAGGCTATACCCCGAAAATTGAGCTTGATATTACCTAAGGAAATCTGTCGCCCTCGTTTTAGCCCAGATCCTGATTTACGTACTGGTAGGTTAGCAATTTCTCCAATAGGAGACGCGTTACCCAT
>B570J13895_1000069_pt1 | contig 18406 bp, 14 predicted proteins | sample LakMenepilimnion_2_FD_13895 | JGI IMG/M metagenome (IMG submission 13895) | reverse complement strand
TAACCGCTTCGGTGACATCAACGGTATCGTCAAGTCTTGGCGTGGTTCTAATGGCTTGGACTAGTTAAATAAAGTCGGCGATTCCTACTCATTAAAAGAACTAGAAGGAATCGTCAACTAGCCTTATGGAGCATAGGTCAAGGAAATTAATGCCCTATTCTCTATATGTATTCCCCCGGCTTCAACTGGGGGATGAGTTAATTTTATTCTGAATTGGAACTAATGTCTACTATCTTTGCTCCAGACTTGAAGACTTGAGTTGGGAAATATTTGAATAGTTTAACCCTGAGGTCTCCCAACAATGAACACCAACTGTATCCAGACATCAAAAGCATCTGTCATTATACTTTTGTTGACAGAGGTAGCAGTTACCAGTTTATTTATTACTGGGAAACCTGCTCACGCTCAGTTTATCAGTAATAATTCCCAGCCTAGAGCTTATGTGGCCATTACTCATATTTTATCGGATGGTACAATCAATAATTTTACATCCGAAATTATATTTCCCCAAGATTCTATTAGCACTAATGGTAATCTGACAATAAAAATTATCTATGGTTCTGTAGATAATAATTTTAATCAGGTAGCAATTATGAAGGAACATACGAATGATGAAACGGTAAATTATACAGATAAAACCATTCAAGCTGCTATTGTTAATAACATTGATACTGCTATTAATGATCATAGCTTAGATGATATTGGGGATATTGTTAAATCATTGCAAAGTGGTGGTTCTTCTGCTCTAGATTAATTGTATTTTGAGAAGTTATAGGATATGGTGAGCAAAAGCTTAACTAATACTAATAATAAATACAATTTTTGCCTGACGAAAGTTAAAAATTAAAGGGCTATTTTATTCAGATTTCTCTGATGATTGTTTTTGCAAGTTTTTAGATAAATTATCAATGTTTAGGGGTTTTTATGATTATTTTCTGTGGTGGAATTACTAATGATTTGAGAAGTCTAGTTTACGAACTTTGCCAAACTTTACTAACTCAAATAGATAAACACAATATTCAAGGAATTATATGTAATACTGCATCTGAAATAGATGCTTATTGTCAGCTTTCAGAAAAATCCTCATCAGTAACACTAATTCAATATCAAATTCCCTCAAAACTAGTTTTAGAGAAAATCCAGCAAGATGAAGCTAAGAGTATTTATCTACATCAAAACCCCCGGGAAATTTTAGCCGCTGTCATTGCTTCTTTAGAAAATAAAGTAACATTTGAATCTAGTTTTATCAATCTTTGGCAACAATATCAAGAACAATGGTTTCCTGATAGTGATCAAACTTTATTAATTTGTAGAAAAGAATTAATTTCTGAACCATATTTAGAAATTTTTAAATTAGCAAAATATTTAAAAATTGAACCTACAGAATCTGAAATTGAGTTCTTATTAAAGAAGTACGTCTTACCACAACCAGAAAAGGTACTGGACTGGACAGAAATTCTCAGTTCCGAGCAATGTTTAATTATTGAAACGTTGCTAAAATCATTACTAATGCAATTTAATGATGAAGATGAATTTACTATAGCTCAAAGATTAGAACAAGATTTAGCAGCAATGCAATTAGAACCACTGCTCATCCAAATTGATAAAATCATTGGTGAATTTAGCAAACTAAAAACGGAATTAAGGGAGCAATTTTATGAATCAATTGATCAATATCTAATCACGATTTTAACTGCTATGGGGCGGTTATATGAAGCTGGGGAAATTTGCCATTTACTGGGAACAGCCCTAACTTTAAAAAATGACTTCCAATTGGCAGAAAAATGGTATTTACGCGCTCTGAATATCCAACCTAATTTAGCTAAATCTTACTATAATCTGGGTTTTGTCTATGAACAGGAGGATAATTGGGAAAAAGCTATTGATCATTATAATCATGCTATTAAAATTACCGGGAATTATACTAAGGCTTACTATCGCTTAGGATTGATTTTTAAACGTCAAAAGCAGTTTAATGAAGCTATAGATCAATTTTCCCAAGTCTTGCAATTAGATGCAGATCATCAGGGGGCTAAATTCAATTTAGCTTTACTTTGGCAACAGGGAAAAGGTACAGATTTAATTCAAAATTTGCTAGGAGAAAAAGACCTGGAATTGTTGCCTCATTTGACAGAAGAAATAAACGATACCGGGGCAATATTGGTGCGGGAACGGAAATTTGAAGAAGCAAAAATCTATTTTAAATCTCTGATTGAGCTAGATCCAGATTGTGTTTTGGCTTACTATAATTTAGGTTGTATTTTTCAACATCAAAACCGCTATTCAGAAGCAATTACTTCCTATCTTAAGTCTTTAAAAATTAATGAAAATTACATTGATTCTTTAAAAAATTTAGGGTATGTTTACTATAAAAGTGGACAAGCAAATTTAAGTCAAGAATGTTTCCAAAAAATCCTGCAATTAAATCCTAACCATAGCGAAACTTATGAACTTTTAGGATTTATTGCCGGTGAACAAGGAAAATTGTCAGAATGTATTAGTCTGTTAAATGAAGCCCTGAAAATTAATCCTAATAATCCTAAACTACATTCTTGTTTTCTGTTTAATTTATCTTCTCTTGTCAGTTTTACGCCTCAAGAAATATTAGATTCTGCTAAATTGTGGTATCAACAGCAAGTAGTTAGTCAATGGTTACCAACCCTAACTACTCACTCTAATAATAAAACTCCACACCGTCGTTTACGCATTGGCTATATTTCCCCTGATTTTAAGAGACATTCGGTAAGTTCATTTATTAAACCTGTTTTTCAACACCATGACCGCACCCAGGTTGAGGTTTTCTGCTATGGGGAAGTCAAAGAACCGGATACCATTACAGAGGAAATTATAGATATCTGCGATGCTTGGCGTTCTACTGTTGGTCTTGCAGATTTACAAGTAGCTGAATTAATTCGAACAGACCGCATAGATATTCTCGTTGATTTAGCAGGGCATACAGCAAATAACCGGATGATGGTCTTGGGGATGAAACCAGCGCCGATTCAAGTTACATATTTAGGTTATTTTGCTACTACAGGTTTACCGACAATTGACTACTGGATTACTGATCAAGTTCTGCATCCTAATGATACAGAGGAAAAAACCAGCGAAACTATATGGCGTTTACCTCGTTGTTATGTAGGTTATGAACCTCTAAAAAATGCCCCTGAAGTTACTGAGCTTCCTTGTCAAAAAACGGGAGTTTTTACTTTTTCATCTTTCAATAATTTACGCAAACTGACACCAGAAACTTTTACTCTGTGGATTGAAATACTCAAAGCAGTACCTAATTCTCGCTTGATCTTAAAATGTGCCGGTTCTAACGTATTCAATCCCTTAATTGCTGAAAAAATTCAAACTCCCTTTGTGGAACAGGGTATTGATCCCAAACGCATTTTCTTATATGGTGCATTTGTTAATGATGAAGAGCATCTAGATCTTTATAATCAAGTTGATCTGCATTTGGATAGTATACCCTATACGGGATGTACTACGACTTGTGAGGCCTTGTGGATGGGAGTACCGACATTAACCCTAGCAGGGACTCGGAAAATGGAGCGCATGAGTGCTAGTATTCTCCACAGTGTTGGTTTAGACAATTGTATTGCTAATAGTGCCGTCGAGTATGTTCAAAAAGCGATCGCATTAGCGCAAAATCCAGATTATCTCCAATCTTTGCGCTCAAATATGCGGGAAAGAATGCAGCATTCTCCTTTGTTGGATGTGAAAACATCGCCAGCAGTTTAGAAGCAGCTTATCGCCAAATGTGGCAAATTTATATTCAACAAGAAACCCCAATATCTAACAGCGAAAATTTCCCTAATCATGCTTCTCTCTCGGTGGAATTAGAACCTATAGATGCTGTTAATTATTATCAACAATATATCGAAAATCATCCTGATGATGCTCAGGGATATTATCATTTAGGTCAAGCTTATCAAGCCTTGGATGAGGTAGAAAATGCTATTTCATCTTATTTGCAATCTCTGGTTATTAATCGCGGTTCTACTGCGACATATCAGGCTCTAGGTCAGCTTTTAGAAGAACAGGAATTAATTGCAGAGGCTGAAAAATATTATCGCTGTGCACTGTTATTAGAACCTGATAATAGTGAAATTCGACAAAATTTAAAATGTTTTTTGCAACAGTATTATCCTCAACCTACTAATAAAATTATTCCAATTTCTCACAAAAATGGTAATAATTCTGAACAGCTTAAATATTTTAAATTTACTGAGATTGATCCTCATGAATGCTTGGTGGAAATTGAGGGGGGAATTAAAGTATGTGTTAAGAATGATCTAAACAGTCTGACAACTTATGTTTTACTAGAACAGGGTGATTGGTTTGAGCCAGAAATGGAGTTTATTCGCAAACTGATTACACCAGGGATGGAAATCCTAGATATTGGTGCTAATCATGGAGTTTACACTTTAACTATAGCTAATTTACTTCAAAAACAAGGTAAAATTACAGCTTATGAACCTGCCAGTTCCGTTGTTTCGTTATTGCGAAAAGGTGTAGAAGCTAATGGTTTTACAAATATAGAGATAGTCAATGCTGGCTTATCAGATTGTGAAGGTGAGGCAACTTTATTTTTATCAACAAATAGTGAACTAAATTCTTTACAGCCTGATAATTTATCTCAACAACAAGAAATTATTAAACTGCTAAACTTGGATCAAGAATTAGCAATGCGTAACTGGCAGAAGATTGACTTTATTAAGTTAGATGCAGAAGGAGAAGAAGCCAAGATTCTCACTGGTGGGAAAAGATTCTTCCTTGAGCAATCGCCATTAATTATGTTTGAACTCAAGCATGGCAAACATATTAATATGCGGTTAATTCAGCTATTTAAAAATCTAGGTTATGAAATTTACTACTTAATTTCTAGTCTAGGTTGTTTAGTTCCTTTTGATGTAAATCAGCCAGTAGATGGCTATCAATTAAACTTGTTTGCCTGTAAGTTAGATCGATCTCAACAACTAGCAGAACGTAGTTTGTTAGTAACACAAATTCCAGAAAAATCCCTACTCCCAAAACCATCCTATTGGTTAGAAGCAATAGCAGCTTTAAATTATGCAACTCCTTTCCTTAATCAGTGGCAAGAATACGTAATGGTTGCCAATGCTGATAGTCAAATTTATTTAGAAGGGCTGAATTATTTTTTTCTAACTAAAACAGTGAATCTTTCTCCAGGAGAAAAATTTGCGTCTTTAGAACATTCTTTTAAATGTATTCAGGAAGCTGTTAAAACTCAAGCTTCGTTCACTAGATATTGTAGTTTAGCTAGAGTAGCGGCAGAGTTAGGGAAAAGACAAATTAGTGTAGAAATACTTGAAAAATTAATTACTAATATCAATTCTGGTAGATTAATTAGGGTTAATGAGCCTTTTTTGCCTGTGAGTCAGCAATATGATGATCAGATATTTAACAATAATCTGCAAGACTGGTTTTTAGTAAGTATTGTCGAAACCTGCGAAAATAGACGCGTTTTTTCATCTTATTTCTCAGCTAAACAATCGGTATCTTCACTCAATCAAATTATTCATAAACCTTTCCATAGTCATAAATCAGAGGTGCGATTACTTCTCGCTAACAAACGACTTGACGGATAAATGGGATGAAGTTAAACTGTACTGTATTTAGTTTGTATAATTCTAGTAAACAAGATACCCGCACCACAAAGTTCAAGTAAATTGTGGTTATCAAATTTAGCTGCGTAACAGCTTAGTAATGCAACATTATTAAAGATTTTGGTGCGTAACGCTATCATGATTCTACAGCATAAGGGATAATCCCTGGAATGTAGAACATGAAATCTCTAATTTCAACTTTCACCCAAAATTTAGATTTTTCCGAATCGGAAATAACAGCAATACTTTCCACACCCTTAAATGAGGTGCTAAATTCACCGGCTTTGAAACAAGAATTAGACAGTTTAGATATTAGCTTACTCAAAAAAACCTTACCTACAGCCGGTGCAGTTTTAGCTGAACATTTACCACTTTTTTATGATTGGTTAAAAAATGAATTAGGTGTGCAAAATGTTCCCGATAGTCCAGATCATACAACAAAATGGGTAGTTGGTTTTCTCAATAATCAAGAAAGTATCAATCATCTGGTTGAATTACATCGTCCCGTACCGCACAAAGCTTTAGAACAAGCCGTTCCTCGCTTGGTGGGCTTATTTGATGGTGTCGAAGATGAAAAAGTCCGTCAAGCATGGGAAAAAGCAGTTGCCGCACTTTGTTTAGTTTTAGTTGTCGATGCTCGTGAACAGGAAAAACTGAGTAATTAAAATGTAACGTTGATATTGAGTTAGGTACAAATTATGCGGGCAAGATGCCCGCACCACAGGAGTTTTATGATTAATATCTGCAATCAATACATGGTCTATTTCCTGCTTTGTTGGGTTTCATGCTTCAGCCCAACCTACAAATCAAGGCTTTTTTCAATGTATTGTTCATAATAACGGAAACTGCTATAAATCCTGATTTAGACTTAAAGTGCTGGACGATGTTGAATCCAAGGGTTAGCGGCTTCTAATTGGGCTGCTAGACTAATTAAAGTGGACTCGGCTGCCGGTTTACCAATTAACTGCACACTCAAGGGTAAACCATTGCTATCGAAACCCATAGGAACGGCTATAGCAGGTAATCCAGTAGCATTGGCGACAGGGCAAGGTGCGACCCAGTTGGCAATTTTAGCAAATGTCTCCTCTGGACTCAAATCCGCCCATGCACTGACCCGAATCGGAGAATGTAAATAAACTGGTAATACAAGTACATCTATTGTATTAAAAAATGCGATAATTTTCCGGGAGGCAATTTGCATTTGGGAGAGTGCTTGCAGATATTCCGCTACAGAACCATTTTTTGCTAATAACCAGCGGTTCAGGGGTTGCAATGCTTCCGCAGGGATTCTGGCCGCTGCTATTCCCGCTTGCCAAACTGCTTTAAATGGTTCGATTAAAGCACTAAAATCTGGACATTTTTCCGTAACTTGGTGTCCAAATTCTGTTAATAACTGGATGGTTGTTAATACCCCTTGTGTACAGTTAGCGTCCGCTTCTCCAAAGGGCATAATACTGGTACTAAAGGCAATTTTCAAAGTATCTAATTTAACTTGAGTCGCAGCGAGAAATGATGGTTGCGGATCTGGTAGCCAATAAGGATCACCTGTAACATAGCCAGAGATAACATCTAACATGGCTGCTGCATCAGCTACCGTGCGGGCTAGTGGACCATCAACTCCAATACCTCCCAAGCGATCGCCTATAGGGGCTTTAGTGACTCTTCCCCTTGTCGGTTTAATACCAATGACACCACAACAAGCCGCTGGTCCACGGACTGAGCCACCACCATCTGAACCTTGAGCGATCGCACTTAATCCCGCTGCTACGGAAGCTGCTGCACCACCACTAGAACCACCTGGAGTATATTCTAAATTCCAAGGGTTTCTCGCTGGAGGAAACCCTACAGGTTCGCTGTAAGGATAAGAACCTAATTCGGATGTTGCGGTTTTACCAAGAATAATAAATCCTGCTTGTTTAATTTTCGTAACTACCCCATCATCATGATTGGCAATATTATTTAATAGTAGTGAATTTCCGTAGGTACAAGTAACACCTGCAACGGCACTTAAGTCTTTAATGGAAATTGGTACACCAAAAAACGGCGGTAATTCGGATGTTGTTGTCAATAATTCCGTTTTGTGTTTAGCATCAGCGATCGCTAAGTCTGCTGTAATTGTAAAATAACTACCTAATTGAGGATTTAAGCGTTCAATTCTTTCTAAATATATTTCTACCAACTCTAAAGGCGACACCTCCCGCAGACGGATTAATTTTGCTAACTCTAAGGCTGGAGTAAAAGCTAAATCGTTATTATTCATAATATAAATCTGCTAATTTAACCTGCTATCTTACCAGGATTTGTGAGAATTATCCCCCCATAACTTACTTGTGCTATTTAACACAGGAAAGGTAGTTAATCAGGTGACAGTGTTATTAGGCACATATCTAGCGGGCAAGATGCCCGCACCACAAGAGTTTTATGATTCAACTATGATTCAACTTTGTACCTAATCTTCAGTGGAAAACGCTGTATATGCGATTCTGGTACATTTGCATTTACTTTTGCTAATCTTGAATATACTCCTTTCCTGAAACTAAAGCAATTTCAGCGCGAACAAGTTCTCTACCTAGATAAGCTGCATGATCTAGTAAAGTTACAGGACAATTTAGCGTTTCTTCAAAAATCTTAATACAGATTTCTTTAGCTGTCCGTCCGCTAAATAAAGTTCTGTGGGTTCTTTCCACCTTACCGCGAACAGGAATTACTTCACCTGTTTCTGGATTTACGGCCAAACCACGTTCATTAATGATATTAGTGAAGTGCTTGGCATAAATTAATCTTTCATGTTGGTCTATGTAGATAATAAAATAACCGTTGGGGTCAAGATCAATATGACGGTGAGAAAGTTGATTATCAATTGCAGTCAAATCTTCAAGTAGTAAATCCATAACCATTGTAAAAACTAAATTTCTAGAACAAGTATTTTTAGATTACATCTTTAGTGTAATTCTTGTGTGATGTTTTTTGGAAATATGTAATATGCAGATGCCTAACTTTTAAAAAAAATCGGGCTTCTATTTCCTGCTACTTAAAGGGTAACTCTGCATTAATGGTATCAATTTCTTTTTGTTCCATCTGATTTACTTCCCGAACCCAAGGCAAAATAATTTGTCCTAACCGGTTGTTATAAAAGCGGTGAAGGCTGTAATTAGAAGTAGCAGGAAAACCTCGGCGTTTTTTATGTTTACCACCAGCGCCGGGGTCAAAATTTTGGATACCATGAGCGATCGCCCATTCAATTGGTGCATAATAACAAGCATCAAAATGTAAACAATCTATGTCTTGAAAACTCCCCCAATAACGTCCATATAGTTTGTCTTCTTTAAATAAACAAAAAGACATTCCTACAGGTTGATGAGAATTTTCTTGATCATAAGCCGCAAAAAATACAACCCGATGTCGATAATTATAATCTAATTGTTCAAAAAATTGCTTAGTTAAATACTTACTCCCCCACCAGCCAAACTTATCACAAGTATCAGCATAGAAATCATACATTAACGAAAACAGAGAATTAGGAATTTCTTGACCTGTTAATGCTTGCAGTTTTAAACCTGCCTTTTCCACAGATTTGCGTTCCCGTTTAATATTGCGTCTTTGATTCGCATTAAATCCAGTGAGATAATCATCAAAAGTTTGAAAATCAGCATTTTCCCAAATATAACTATGATGTAGCCAAGTTGTAAAACCCTGACGTTCTAAAATTAGTCGCCATTGTGGATCAACATAGAGAAAATGACAGCCAGAAATGCGATATTTCACACAAAAACTATCAATTTCATGAAGCATTAAAGCTGTAATTTCTTCCTCATCTTCTCCTGGAGCAATTAAAAAGCGATAACCTTCAGCGGGCGTGAATGGTGTCATTCCCAGGAGTTTAGGATAATATTCTATGCCCAAACGAGAAGCTAATTCTGCCCATTGATGATCAAAAACAAATTCCCCCTGGCTATGTCCTTTTAAATATAATGGAGCAGCCCCAATTAAAGTTCTATCTCGCCATAAAATCAAGTGATTTGGCAACCAACCAGCATTAGCTGTAGCACTTTGGGATATTTCTAAATTGTTCAACCAATCCCATTCTAAAAAAGGCGTTTTTAGCGGCATTGCTAAGGCATCCCAAGCAGTTTGGGGAATATCGGCGATTGTGTGTGTCCAAACAAGAGAATATTGAGGTTTGTGTTCTTTAAACATTGTATATTTGTCCTGTAATTTTAGGTTTTAGATTTACTGCTGACTCCTTGCCGAGTGTAGACCCTGCACCTCTAGCGAATTATCCTATAGTGCAAAAATACTTCTTGCTCAACAGTGAATACTTCTAGTAATTGTAACTTAGGAGCAACATCAGATAAAAATCCTATCCCTTCCACAGGTGAAAGAGCCATACTACCACCTAAAATTAGTGGACAAATAGTCAGCCAGATTTCATCAATTAAATTAGATTCTAGGAAAGATGCCACTAATTTTCCTCCTCCTAAAATAGCTAAACGGGTAATTTGTAAACTGGATAAATATGTTAAAGCAGCCAAAAGATCAATTTCTCCTGTAGGATTTTCAAATACTAAAACTTGCTCAAATTCTGATCTTTCTTGCCAAAAATAAGCCCCCAGAGAGGTTGTAAGTAACCAACGTCTTACTGGTTGTTGGAAAAATTTAATGTCCGGATTCAGGTTAGCCGAACGAGAAATCACTATATGGACTGGTTGGGGATGCTTATTTACTTCTTTTCTTTGTTGCAAGAGTATTGTCTCTGAGATGGTCATTGTTGTATTGTAGGCACGAAGAGTACCAGCACCAAATAAAACGGCATCAGAAATAGCAATTTGTTTCTCCAGGTGGGCTTGATCGACTACTGAGCCAAATCGAGCGGGTGCTTGCCTAAAATCCGCTATTTTGCCATCAGCACTCATGGCTAAAACTACTGTGGTATGGGGACGATATTCGATCATGGGGTTAATTTTTTGAGGGAGTTTATAGTATTAATCTTAATGTGCAACATACGGTTTATTAATTTTAAATTTTAAATTTTTACCTGCTTTCTATTTTTTTAATTAGAAGTTTATATGAATATGCAATTTATCATCAACTAATAAAATGTCTCCTTTCGCTAATGTAATTTTGTCTTTTTGTTATTGTAGTTTGCAGATGAGAAGTGAGACAAACAATGGCTAAATCTAGTCAATCGTCATTTCGACGAATTTTAGTAACAAGAATCCTACTAGTATTTGTCCCAGTTTTATTACTAGGGGAAATGGTTGCCCTGAATAAAGCTCGTTCTAGTCTGTTAAATACGGCTCAACAAAACTTAACAGAAAGTGCAGTTAACAAGGGAGAAAAAATTATTGATGATATTGCAGGTTTACGCTCTAATTTAATTACTGCTAGTCAAACAAAAGTAATTCAATCTGGCTCATATGTAGAAATTCAACAATTTCTTAAACAACTAAAAAAACAACTACCAACTCAAATTGATTGTTTACAAGTTACCCGAATTAAAAAGGGTGAAATAATTGCCAGTAGTTGCGGTAATCAAGAAATTACTCCATCAGATTTATCTCCTGACATTGATAATGTTGATATTCAATTCATATTACCACGTCCATCTGGAAAAACTGGTAAAAAAGACAAACAAAATCAATTACAGTTATTTTTATCAGTTCCTGTTGCTAATCAACGTGGTAATTTAGCTTACCGATTAAGTATTAAAACCACATTATATCAGCAAAACCCCAATCATCCAGGCTCGTTAACAGGTTTTTTGGTAGTTATTGCTGAAGATGGTAAAATTTTAGCTCATCCATTTCCAGAAAGAATCGGTACTAATATTAAAGATTATGCTGACGTAGAAAGAATACAAGCCATAGTTAAAAATGCTTTATCTGGAAGCAATAATTCTAGTAATTTATCCTTTATAGAAGCACAGGAATTAGTTGCAGGTTTTACAGCTACTACTAAACCTGTAACTACAAAACCACCACAAAGATGGATTATATTGGCAGTTACAACTGTAAAAGATGCTCTATTTGGTTTAGAAGAAATTAAACTAATTCTCATTGTTTTAACCGTTGGTTTAATTGGTGCTAGTTTATTAGCCTCATTTTATTTAGTTCCTTATTTAGCCGGTCCCATAGAAGAACTGCGCGACTATGCTGTTAATCTCCATAGCCACCATGCGGCACAACCCATACCGCGCAATTTCAAAATTCGGGAATTTAATCAATTAGCTCAAGCATTAGATCAAATGGTGGAAAGACTAAAAGATTGGGCTGAAGAATTAGAAATTGCTTGGAAAGAAGCTAAGTCAGCTAACCAAATAAAAAGTCAATTTTTGGCCACAACTTCCCATGAATTAAGAAACCCATTGAATATTATTATTAACTGTGTACGCTTAGTACGTGATGATTTATGTGATAGTCGAGAAGAAGAATTAGAATTTCTGACAAAAGCCGATGATACAGCAATTCATTTATTAGGAATAATCAATGATTTGCTGGATATTTCTAAAATAGAAGCTGGTAAACTGTCTGTAACTATAGTACCTTTAGATTTACGACAATTATTATTAGAGGTAATTAACTTACAATCAGTTAATATCCAACACAAAGGACTACAATTAATTTGTGATATAGGTGATAAGCCTATTCCTGTAAAATCCGATGCTATTAAACTTAAACAAGTGCTAATTAATATTATTAGTAACGCCAATAAATTCACCAATGAAGGTAGTATTCAAATTACCACAAATATTAATTACAATAATCATTATCCTCATGTTATAGTATCAATTAAGGATACAGGTATTGGTATTGACCCTGCAGAACAAGGTAAACTATTTCGTCCTTTTGTTATGGTTGATGGTACAACTACCCGCAAGTTTGAAGGAACTGGATTAGGTTTAGCAATTTCTCGGAATTTAATTGAACTCATGGGTGGTAAAATTACCCTAGAGAGTTTAGGTTTAAATCAAGGAACTACAGTAATTATTCAATTACCATTGACTGATTTGGCTTTATTGCCTAATGCGGAAAAAAAAGATATTATCAGTAATGGAGTTAGAAGTTAATCACTTCTATTTGATATCCTCCCCTAACAGTAAATTAAAATTACAACCTTCCTAAAATGAAACAATTTTTCCCAAGTATTTTTGTGATGACAACTTTATTAATAGCTCCTGGTTGTTTATCAAATACTAAATCTCCTAAAAGCGAAGTTTCACCTAGTATGATGATGAATCATGATGGAAATTCCATGAATGAACATGAAGGACATTCAATGGAAAATATGCATCATACAAATAATTCACAAATAACTACCAAAGTTAAATTAACTGCTCCGCAAAAATTAGCTCCCAATCAACCGATTAACTTAGTTATTGATATTCAAGACTCCACTGGAAACCCTGTCAATAAATTTGAAATTTTCCAGGAAAAACTCATGCACTTAATTGTTGTTAGTGATGATTTACGATTTTTTGATCATATTCACCCAGAATACAAAGAAAAAGGGCGTTTTGAAGTAACTGCAAATTTTCCAGAATCAGGAAATTATACACTTTTTAGCGATTATAAACCTACTGGAAATAAGGAAATTGTATCATTAATGAATATTACCATTCCCGGTACAATTCCTTTGCCAAAAAATTTAGAAAAATTCACCAAAACTAAAATTATCGCAGATACTAAAGTCAATCTCAATATATCCACACCAAAAATCAAAGCTGGTCAAGAAATTAAACTAACTTTTGATCTAAAAGACCAAAAAAATCAACCAATTAAAGATCTACAACCATATTTAGGTAAAAAAGGACATTTAGTAATCATTAAAAGTTCATCTCCCCTAACAGCATCTGATTATATCCATGCTCACGCGCTCGAAAATTCCATAGATGGAAAAATCGAATTTTATACCAAACTCCCCAAACAAGGAACATATAAAATGTGGGTACAATTTAACCGCAATGGACAAGTTAAAACCGCAGATTTTTGGGTAAATGTAGAATAAAAAAATATTACTTTCCTCAATTAAAATCGTAAATTGGGTTAAGCGAAAGCACAACCCAACAATAACTTTAATAATTTAAAATAACTAATTAATTTTTATCTTGGCTTTTTCCACTTGATTAAAAAATCAGTATATAAGCCATATCATATTTTGTGAAATTTGTACACACCTTGTAGGAAGATGAATGGAAATCATATAAGGTTTAAAGTATTGATATATGGTAAACACCTGGTATATATAAAGGCTTGGCTAACACCCAGGCCTTTTTTTGTTTAAAAGGTAGTAGGAATCAGGAGTAAAATTTTATATAGATTATTATTCGCAACATCAATATGTATTTTGGTCATGACTTATCATATTTAGAGTAATCTGTATACATTCCATAGGTAGATGATATGTGGCTAGAGTAGCACTAAATTAGTTGAGTACGTTGTTAAGCACAGCAATTATGGAGGTTTGGTACTATAACCAAACCTTTTTTTTCACCCCAAAATAAAATTGATTGTTTTATAACAAACAAAGCGGTGATGATATAAGTTATAGCCTTTTCTAGTCTAATAAGGTACAAAGTCATCTGTGATCATCTGCGGTTATCTGCGTTTAGTTCTAACTGTTTGTACAGCACTTGCATGGGAATACGTCAAACTTTGGTATTGTTACCTTTATTTTGAGGTTTCCCCTTCTTTTTTGCTACTCCAACTCACATAAGGCGTATTATATAAAAATAGTGTCATAACTGGTTAAAATAGAAAATAAATCTATTGCACTATTAAAATGATACCAGAATCAAATATTGAAGATGTTCAAGAACCAATTACCAGCGCACCACCGGAAGTTAAGCAAATTATCGAGAAGGTCTGGAGATTGGAGAAAAGTCGGTTAGATAGAAAGAGCAAAGGTCATATTAATGATGATATTCTCACTATTGTGAAGGAAGCGGTACAATGAAGCTAACTTCGATTAAATTATGTAATTTTCGTTCATTTTACGGAAAAACACCAGAGGTAACTTTAGCTGGTGGAAATAGTTCGCAATACGACGATGATTTATGGTAGTAATGGCGCAGGTAAAACCAGTATTTTGAATGCGTTCACTTGGGTTTTGTATGAGAAATTTAGTGCGGCTTTTGCGTCAACTGAACAGTTAGTAAATAAACGTGCAATTGCGGAATCTGAACCTGGTCAACCTGTGGAATGTTGGGTAGAAGTTGGTTGGGAACATGAAGGTAATCGTTATCGTGCTACTCGTGGTTGTCGGGTTTATAAAAATGAAAGTGATGTTATTGAAGCTGGGAAAACTCAGTTAAAAATTCAAGTTGCTGGAGATGACGGAAAATGGTATTTTCCTATTCAACAAGCTGAGGAAATTATTACTCAGATTTTACCATTAAGTTTACATCAATATTTTTTCTTTGACGGTGAACGCATTGAAGAAATTGTCCGTTCTAATAATAAAGCGGAAATTTCTGAAGCCATTAGAACTTTTTTAGGTGTGGAAGTAATCGAACTTTCTATTAAACACTTAAAAGACGCTAAGAAGTCTTTGGAAACTGATTTAAAACATATTGGTGATCCGGAAACAAAACAGTTATTAACTAAGCAAGAAAAGCAAGAATTAGAAATTGAAAACATTAATAAACGTCAAACGGAAATAAATCAAGAATTAGAATATCAACAGACTTTTAAAAAGGAGATTAGTAATAAATTACGAGAATTGAGTGCTGTCAAGGAATTACAGGAAAGAAAGCAAAGTTTAGAATCTCAAAAAAATAGTTTATTGCAAGAGTTGAAAAAAACAAAGGAGAATTTAAAAAAGGTTATTTCCGCACGGGGTTATACTGTTTTGTTATCGGAAACTACAGCTAAATTTCGGGAAATATTCACAGATTTAAAACAACGAGGTGAATTAACTGCGGGAATTTCACAGGAATTTGTCAATGATTTACTTACTTCTGGACGTTGTATTTGTGGTGCGGATTTAAGAGAAGGAACTCATACTCATTTTCATGTTAAGAATTTAATGAAAAAAGCAGGTTCTTCAACTGTGGAAGAAACCGCAATTAGAATGAGTGCACAAGTTGATGAAATTGATAAACAAGCGCTTGGATTTTGGGAAGAAGCAGATAGAGAACAAGGACGAATTCAACAGTTAAAGGAAAATCTCGATCAAGTTGAACTGGAATTAGCTAATATTCAGGAACAACTACGAAAAGATCCCAATGAGGAAATTAGTGGTTTACAAAAACGTCTTGATGAAATTGAAGCTAAAATTGATGAATTAAATCGAGAACAGGGTGCAAATCGACAGGAACTTTCTCATCTAAAAGCAGCTATTGATGCTTTAATAAAACAAATATCTAAGCAAAAACAAAATGAGGAAAAACAATCTTTAGCACAGCGTCGCATTAATGCTACTCAGGATGCAATTGAACGGTTATCGGAAGTTAAAAACCGTCAAGAAAATCAATTTCGTCTCCAATTAGAACAGCGGGTACAGGAAATATTTTCAGATATTTCTTTTACTCCCTATATTCCCAAAATTAGCGAAAAGTATGAATTAAGTTTAGTGGAAAATACGACGGGAATTGAAGCACCAGTCGCAGCTTCTACGGGAGAAAATCAAATTCTCAGTTTATCTTTTATCGCTAGTATTATTGATAAGGTGCGCGACTGGAGTGAGAGACGAAAAATGATGATGGTTCCTGATAGTAGCACTTTTCCTATTGTCATGGATTCTCCTTTTGGTAGTTTAGATGCTAATTCTCGTCGTCACATTGCGCGAACTATTCCTAAGTTAGCAAATCAGTTGGTTGTGTTGGTAACTAAGACTCAATGGAGGGTAGAAGTTGAGGAGGAAATTGCTGATAAGATTGGGAAGGAATATGTTTTGGTTTATTATTCTTCTAAACCTAATTGTGAACAGGATTTTATTGAGTTAGGTAGGGAAAAATATTCTTTGGTTCGACAGAGTTTGAATGGTTTTGAATATACTGAAATTGTTGAGGTTGAATGAGGATTTTTTTCACGCAGAGTCACAGAGAGGAGGAACGGAGTTATGGTTGTTAGTTCTTTAAGTTTGGTTACTGATAGTTGGGTAAAGGTAAGTTGGGATGAGTTTATGGAGGTTGCTGAACATTCTGATTATCAGCAAGGAAGATTTTATTTTTATCAAAATTATATGAGGGTAGAAATGTTACCAGTTGGTTTTCGTCATGGCCGTTATAATTCGATTGTTTCTAAGGTGGTGAGTTTATTTGCTACTCTCAAGAATATCAAAATTGTTGAAGCTACTAATACCAGCTTTAGAAAAATAGGTGAAAGTGAATGTCAACCTGATTTAGCTTTTTATATTGGGGATAAAATCAAATTTCCACCTTTAAATAATTCTCCTGTCAATATTAATGAGTTAGCAGCGCCTACTCTAGTGGTAGAAGTTGCTGCTGCTTCTATTAATGATGATTTAGGTTTTAAACGATTACTTTATGAACGGTTGGGGGTAAGGGAATATTGGGTAATGAATGCTAATAATAATGATATTATTGCTTTTGAAATTATTGACGGGGGTAGTAGGAGAATTGAGGAGTCCAAGGTTTTACTAGGTTTACAAATAGCTATTGTTCAGGAAGCTATTCAACGCAGTTTAACTCAAGATGATGGTGAGGTTAATCGCTGGTTGTTGCAAATTTTTAGTTAATTTATTTTACGGAAATTCAGGAGGTAAATGTTATGGTTGCTAGTTCGGATACAAGTTATATGAGTCCTTCGGAGTATTTGGAGTGGGAGGAACAACAAGATATTAAATATGAATATATCAATGGTGAAGTTTTTGCTATGACTGGGGGAACTATTCCTCATACTACTATTGCTTTAAATCTAGCTTCTGGGTTGAAAAATCATTTGCGGGGTGGTAATTGTCGTCCTTTTATGGCTGATGCTAAAGTAGGTATATCGGAGAATGGTCCGTTTACTTATCCTGATGTTGTTGTTAGTTGTCACCCTAAAGATAAAAAAGCGATTAATTTTATTCAATTTCCTAGTTTAGTTGTTGAGGTGCTTTCTCCGAGTACGGAAGCTTATGATAGGGGGGGTAAGTTTCAGTTATATAGACAGATTCCAACTTTACAGGAATATGTTTTAATTAGTGCTGATAAGGTGGGTTTGGATTGTTTTCGGTTGAATGATAGGGGTTTATGGGAGTTACATCCTTTTGTTGAGGGTAATGAGGTATATTTGGTTAGTGTTGATTTTAGGTTTCCTCTTTCTCTGGTTTATGAGGATGTTTTTTGATTTTTTTCTCTCGCAGAGGTGCGGAGGGGAGGGTGATTATGTGGTATTAGTAAGTTAGGTTTGCTTTGTGATGTTAAGGGTGTGTATTTTATAATTATGGCGGAAACTGGTAGAATCAGGGTTGCTAAGGATAAGGCTGAGTTGGTGAAAAGTTTAACTTCTGCTGATGGGGGAACTGGTCCTTTTCAGACTTTTGCTGATGTGATTGTTTTTGCTGCTGCTTTGGGTGTAAAGCATAAAAAGCGTATTCCTTTGGGGGAAATTTCTAAACGTGAACCTGCTCCAATTCGGTTAGAAGTTTTCGCCGTATCTGGATATGATATTTTAATTAAATTAATTGCGTTCACAGAAACTCAGAATATTATAATTATATCTCCTCATGAGGAAGATCACGAAAAACAACGTAATGAAATTTTTGAGGAATACGCTAATGGTGGTTTAGAAATTTTGGTATCTGAACTTAGAGGTTCAATTGACTAT
>B570J13895_1000068_pt1 | contig 18526 bp, 20 predicted proteins | sample LakMenepilimnion_2_FD_13895 | JGI IMG/M metagenome (IMG submission 13895) | reverse complement strand
TCATTTAAACCAAAAAATAAAACCTTTTGTGGTAACTGTTGACCTAAATATGATAAAGTCGGATCATCAGCATTAGGAATAACCACCGTTGTTTCTGGTAAACTAGCAATAACCTTTGTCCACCGCTTACTAATACTATCTACTTCTCCATATCTATCCAGTTGGTCACGGAACAGATTTAAACAGAGAATAATTCGAGGTTTTAGCGGTTTTAAAACCTTGGGAACTATATTTTCATCAACTTCCAAAATTGCATAATCTACATTTAAATTTCCTAGCAGACTAGCATTGTCTATTAAAGCCGTCGCTAACCCATTTTCCAGATTTGCACCTGTAGAATTATGAGCAACCCGAAAACCCTTTCGTTCTAAAATAGTGCATAATAATAAAGCGGTAGTCGTCTTCCCATTTGTTCCCGCAATGAGAATTACCCCATTCTTAACTTGCTGACTCAATAACTCCAAAATCCGGGGTTCTATCCGTCGTCCAATAGAACCTGGTAAGACACTAGCAGCACCAAGACGCAGTGACCTCACCAAAAAAGTCACACTTTTTGCCATTGATACCGCAAAACCTAAGCGGAGTCTATCTATAACTTTTATTTTTTTACCCACAGTCATGATTTATTAATAACCTGTAATTGCCAGAAGAATTTTTGTTCGAGCAAGTTTAACTAATTAAAGAAGATAGCATCATTCATGAGTACAGTCTAACTGACAAATAATTTTTTCTTGGAAAATACCATGTAAAGGTTATCTTAAAAAATAGTGCGTGTGATTATTATCCTAACCAGTTAACATCAGGTCAGCACAAACTCAGGAAAAATAGTAGCAAAAACAAGGTTTCTATTAATGAATAGCATAAAGTGGCTTTTTTCACAAACTCAAATAATTACTAACGGTTTGCGGTTAGTGTCTAAATGCTTATTGCTTGGCTGCTTGTTATTCGTAATTAGTATGCAGCCAGCATTAGCAGGTATCAAAGATGATCGATATGATGGCAATATTTTTGTAATATATGCTGGTAATGGTTCTCTAGTTCCTGCCAAAGAAACACTAGCTCAGACATTAGCAGAACACAAACCAGCCATATTGACATTTTACACTGATGATAGTAGTGATTGCAAAAAATATGCCCCGGTTGTTTCCGAGATGCAAGCATTCTATGGACGCGCTACAGAAATCATTCCTATCAGCGTTGATACAATAGCTGACAAGACCTATCAACCCACAGAGCCAGGATATTACTATGGAGGAAGTGTTCCTCAAGTGGTAGTATTTAACCAATCTGGTCAGGTAATTTTGAATAAAAAAGGCCAAGTACCTTTTGAGGAAATAGATGACAAATTGAGAGAAATATTTGACTTATTACCCCGTACTGAGTCAGTTGAGTTAAAACGACGTTCACCTAAAGAATTTAGTAGTCAGTTAGAAGATCAATAGAATAGCACAAGTCAGGAGTTCTAACTCCTTTCCTTTCCCTCGCTTCCCCTCGTTCCCAGTCTGAGACTGGGAATGCTATCACAGAGGCTCTGCCTCTACTATTATCGAAAGCAGAACCTTCTAAATTCATTCCCATAAAGAACATGGGGACGAGAAATGAGAAATAGACCTTGAGAGATTTTAGCCCAGATTTTCTCTACACCACAGCCCCTACCCTCTCCAACAAACCCTGAAATAAGCGCAAACCATCGCTATTACCTAACGCTTTATCTGCTGCTCGTTCTGGATGTGGCATCATGCCCAAAACATTACCTTGAAGATTACAAATCCCCGCAATGTCATTAAGTGAACCATTGGGATTTTCTTGATAACGAAATAAAACTTGTCCATTAGCTTCGATTTCTGCTAAAGTAGATTCGTCACTGTAGAATCGCCCTTCTCCGTGAGCAATAGGTAAAGTGATAACTTCACCTTCAGTATAACCATAAGTCCAGGGTAAATTATTGCGCTCAACTTTCAACGAAGAGCGATCGCAAATAAAGTGCAGATCTTGATTTCTCGCCAATGCCCCAGGTAATAAGCCAGCCTCAGTTAATACCTGAAATCCGTTACAAATACCGATGACAAATTTACCTTTTAGTGCATGATCAATCACCTGCTGCATTACAGGAGAAAAGCGAGCAATCGCACCACAACGTAAATAATCCCCGTAACTAAAGCCACCAGGGATAATCACTACATCTATATCACTAATATCCGTCTCTTGATGCCAAATCATGCGCGTTGCTTGTCCTAGCAAGTCTCTAGTAACATAGGCAACATCACGATCACAATTAGACCCTGGAAAAACTAAAATACCGAATTTCATTGTTTGTCAGTTGTCAGTTGTTGGTGGTCAGTTGTTGGTGGTCAGTTGTTGGTTGTCAGTTGTCAGTTGTTGGGTAGGTAAAAGGCAAAAGATGAAAAGATGATAATTTTCCTAATCACCAATCACCAATCACCAATCACCAATTACCAATTACCAGATTCAAAATACTCCAGTTTGTGATTCTACCTCAATCAAATCAAAGCGATAATTTTCAATTACCGGATTTGATAACATTTGGTCACAGATTCGATTTAAGTCTCGACGGGCTTTCATTTCATCAGGTGCGACAATAGTTAACTCAATGTACTTACCAATCCTTACCTGTTCCACATTTTCGTATCCCATTTGTTTGAGGCCAGATTGTACAGCCACACCAGCAGGATCTAAAACTGAAGTCCGAAGGGTCACGAAAATTTTAGCTAAATATTTGATTTGCACAGGCTTTTTGCTGAATGCTGCGATCTCTATACTATAACTTTTATGCTCCAACTGAGTGAAAATATAATTAGGACTTAGCAATGTAGGGGTAGTTCATGAATTACCCCTACAATAGATACAAATTTAACAAACATTTATGAGAGCGATACATACCCGTAGTCAAGAACGGATTTTAAACCTGTTACAAAATATTAAACAAGGCATTTCCGCTCAAGATATTTACGTAGAGCTACGTAATCTTAAACAAAGCATGGGTTTAGCAACAGTTTACCGTTCCTTGGATGCTCTCAAACTAGAAGGCTTAGTCCAGGTGCGAACTTTGGCCAATGGGGAAGCCCTGTATAGCTTGGTACAACAAGACAAACATCATTTAACCTGCCTACAATGCGGTATTTCCATACCCATTCATCAATGTCCCGTTCATGAACTGGAAAACCAATTACAAACCAAGCATGAATTTAAAGTCTTTTATCACACCCTAGAGTTTTTTGGACTGTGTAAAAAATGTCAATCTAAGGCTTGAAGTTCAATTTTTGGGAAATAAAGGTTGGGAATCACCATTAGAATCAGAGACAATAGCACGAATACCTTCCAAAGTGGCCGGAATAGTGCGAGGGTCCATAAACATCACCTTGCTACTATCGCTTTTACCAATAGTAGTCCCCATATCAAGATAGCCCAAAGCAAACAGAACTTCTAGAGCTTTCTCTGCATCAGGGTTAGCTTTGATTCTTTGGGCGATAATTTCCGCTGATTCAGCGATAGCTTGCGCCTTTAAAACCTGTTGTTGGCGTTCTGCTTGCGCCCTGAGAATGATTGATTTTTGTTCGGCTTCTGCCCGCATAATTACTGATTTTTGTTGAGCTTCAGCGTCCAAAATTTGAGCATCTGCCTTACCTCTAGCACTATTCACAGCGGATTCTCTATCACCTTCAGAAGTTAAAATAGATGCCCGTTTCCGTCTTTCCGCTGACATTTGCAATTCCATTGCTTCCCGTACAGCTTGAGAAGGAATAATATCTCTCAATTCCACCCGCGTTACCTTCACACCCCAAGGATCAGTAGAAACGTCTAAGTCCTGTAACAACAATTCATTAATTTGAGTACGGGCGGTAAATGTTTGATCCAACTCTAATTGTCCCATTTCCGAACGAATTTGAGTTAATACCAGATTCACCATAGCCGACTGGAGATCCTCCACTTTATAGCGGGCTTTTTCCATATCCACAATTCGCCAGTAAACCACAGCATCCACCTCAATACCTACATTATCACGGGTGATACACTTTTGGGGCGGAATGTCTAAAACCTTTTCCCGAATGGTTTCTTGATAGATAACTTGATCAACAAACGGCAGGACAAAATTTAGCCCCGGTTGCATTTTCTTGTTAAAACTACCCAATCTTTCCACCAAAGCTTCATTTCCCTGATTAACAACACGCACAGATCCAGCAACAGCAGAACCACCAAGTGCTAAAACGATTAGTAAAAACAATTGTTCCATAATAGACATCTCCTCATTTGTAGATACTGGCCAATACCAACTAATAACTAACTCAAAAAATTATCAGGCATCACAATTAAAGTTGTTCCCTCCCTTCTCACTACATAAACTGTTTGTTGAGATGGTAAGGTAATTTTGTGATCATCACATTTTGCTCGCCAAGAGTTACCTTCGTATAGTACCCTACCGACCTGCCCTGGTAAAATTTCTGTTAAAGTTTCCCCGATAGCAGCATCTTGAATTAGGGATTTCCTGCGTCGTGGTTGTAAAAATCGTCGGGAAAGGATGGTCAAGGTTGTGGACAATAACAGCCAAGCTGCAACTTGTATCCACAAATTACCTATACCCAGATAAGATAAAAGTCCCACCATTAAGGCACTAGTTCCCATTATGAAGCAAACAAAAGCCGATGGTAAGAAAAGTTCCGTTAAACACAGAACCGACCCCCCTAACAGCCAAATTAAACTAGAACTTGGCATAACGCTTTTCCCTCACAATCAATTGACACATACCAATATTAAGGCTGAACATAATCATGAAATCCATTAATTCATCCATCCTTGGCTACGTTTATCTGCGGTCAAATATTCTTATGATCTTTTTCCATGCAGTGTCATCCTAAGGTGATATTTAGATACAACGATACAATTAATATTTACAGAAAAAACCTATCCTGATTTTAATTATGTTTTCTAGCCAACGGGTGATTAATTGCCCAAATTCAGAATGTGACCAGCCTTTGAACGTAGTGGGGGATACTATTTGCCATCACTGTCAAACGCCCCTAATTTACCACTATCTCTGGGCTACTGGCAACCAAGCCGCAGAAATTCCCCCAGGAACAAAGGTAGCAGACAGATATGAGGTAATCAAGCCGCAAATTTGGCTAGATACCCAACCGGGAATATTAGCAAATATACCCGCAGAATTGCCAAATCTAGTTATTCCTTATTTGCGCTTGTATTCAAAACGGTTACATATTCCCCAAGCTTATGGGTTTACTTCTTTAGCAGAAATAGATGATGATATTTTACTACTAGAAAATGCCCCCATAGATGAAACAGGCTGTATTTACCCGACTATTAGCGATTCCTGGGGACAAGCATCTCCTGTGAGGCAAGTTTACTGGTTATGGCAAATTCTCCAATTATGGACTCCTTTATCAGAATTGGGAGTTAATCAAAGTTTGCTCTTAGCAGATAATTTATGTGTACAAGGTTGGTGTATTCGGTTATTAGAACTGCATCAAAATACGGAAAAACTAACTTTAAAAGATTTAGGTAATTTTTGGCGCAATTGGGTGACAGCAGGAAAAACCAGAATTGCTGAAAAATTAGTAAGCATAGTTGAGTTAATGTGTCAACCTGAAAATGATTTAGAGGTTATTCATACTCAACTCAATGAGTTATTACTGACAAAAGCCGCAGAATTACCTTTGTATTTAACTATAACCGGGGCAACGGATACAGGTCTTGTCATTAAACATAATGAAGATGCTTGTTATCCTAGTCATCCGAGAGACATAAAAAATCACGTACAACCACGACTAGCAATTATTTGTGATGGTATTGGCGGCCATGAAGGCGGTGAAGTGGCAAGCAAATTGGCTTTAGAGTCTCTCAAGTTGCAAATGCGAGCTTTATTACTAGAAATAGGAGAACAGACAGAACTATTAACTCCAGAGTTATTGTCTCAACAAATAGAATCTTGTTTGCGAGTTGTTAATAATGTTCTATGGTCACGCAATGATGAGCAAAAACGTCAGGGTAAAGAACGCATGGCTACAACTTTATTGATGTCATTACAGATACCTCAAAGAGTTGTAACATCTTCAGGTGTTGAGTTAGAAAATGCCCATGAACTTTATTTAGCGCATATTGGTGATAGTCGTGCTTATTGGATAACCCAGAATTATTGTCAACTCCTGACTGTAGATGATGATCTGGTGAAACGGGAAGTTGTTAAAGGGTTAAGTTTATACCGTCAAGCATTGCAAATACCTGAAGCTAAAGCCCTCACTCAAGCACTAGGCACAAAAGAAGCCGAATTTCTCAACTTTTCGATTCAACGATTTATCATTGAAGAAGACGGGATTTTATTGCTTTGTTCTGATGGTTTAAGTGATAGCAATTTGGTAGAACAATCTTGGCAAGATTACGCAATTCCCGTACTTACAGGTGATTTAGATATAGAAGATGCTACCCAGGAATTAATTAAACTGGCTAATGACAAGAATGGACAAGATAATATATCTGTAGTTTTAACTCTCTGTCGTGTTACCAAACCATCCTCAATAGCAATTATACCAGCACCACCGGCGGAAATTATCCCCCCTCAACCTTTAGCTGTTGCAGACCCAGAAGCATTAATGACAATTCCACCCATAGAAATAGATTTAACAGCCAGTTCTCAAGCTCTCCTGAATTTAAATCTGACCCAAACAACCAGCATGAGGATAAAACCATCTAGGGTGGCTGTCGGTTTGTTAATTTTATTTTTGGGAACTTCTACCCTCGGTTTAGGTTTATTTGCTTGGTGGCAATTATTTCCTCAATCTTTCTCCCAACTCTGCCGACAACTTCCCCAAAATGTGCGAGAATTTTGTCCAGGACGAGAAGAATAAGACAATGTATTGTAAAATTGGAATTACCCTCAAATCATGCTGGACTTTGATTTAAAAATAGCTGTAGAGATGGTTTTGGGAAAGCAAAAATTAGATAAATAATCGGATATTATGAAAGTAGGCGATCACGTGCGTGTTAAAGAATCAGTGGTAGTTTATCATCATCCTGAACATCGGGGTAATGGTTTTGACATCAAAGGTACAGAAGGAGAAGTAGTGGCTATTGTTACCCAATGGCAGGGTAGACCCGTTAGTGCTAACTTTCCTTTTTTAGTTAAGTTTGGCAAAAAATTTAAAGCTCATTTACGCGATTTTGAACTAGAAAGCATCTAGAATAAAAATCAAAAGCATATAAGTGGAGGGAATGCGTCCATAAATCCCCTAAATCAGGAATTATTGAGTCTTGCTTTAGGTAATACCACATTCCCAACAATGTAAATTAATGTTATTACCCGCAACTACAACCGCAGCAGCACAGTTTTCTGCTGGTGTTAATTCCCTTAAAACCCAATCTCCTGATACAAGTAATTGACTTGGTTGATTTGGTATCAAATATATTTCGATGTCTTCTAACTGTACTAAACCATCTCCTGTCGCTTTTAGATAAGCCTCTTTACAAGTCCAGTAACGAAAAAATATTTGTTGCTGTTCTTCTGGGGAAACTAGTCGTAAATGTGCATATTCTCTAGGAGAAAAAAACCGTTTCGCTAGACTTTCTACATCGGGCATAGTGCGAATATATTCTAAATCTACACCAATTTGATGTTGATAACTTACCCCACACAAAGCCAAATCTTGAGAATGAGATAAATTAAATAATAATCCCTGGTCAGCAAATTTAGCCGCTAAGAAAGGCTTACCGCGAGGCTGATATTCAAATTCTACTTGTTTGGAATCAATACCCAAATATTGCCCTAAAATGGCGCGGAGAGTGCCACGTCCAGCGATAAATCTTTGTCGATGTTCAGGAAAATAAAACCTGTCAGCGCGAGCAATTTCATCACTAGATAAAGTTGCCCAAAAAGCTTGTAATTGTGATTGTGATGGATTTAAATTAATGCGCCAAATATGCACATCATTTAATGACAAATTTAAGTTTTTAGGTGCAGGTAGCCAGTTATAATTAAACACAATTGCAGGAAACACAGTTGAAGGTCTTTGAGATAAACTTTCTGAAGTTAGGTCAATTTTATACCTCACAAAGTTTATCCCCATGGATTTTAGACCGATTGGAAGGAAAGAATCAGGTAGCGCAACAATCCTAAATTACTAATCAATTCTACCTCAGCAGTTGATTTTCTGTCAGTTTCGCCACCCATTTGCTCAAATATCCTTTTGACAATGGGATAAGTTGGCAGTGTTTTTACTGTAATATCTTCTTCCTCTAGTATAGCAAATCCGGTTTCTTTGGCGAGTTTTCGGTAATCATTCAGGGTAAACCGACTGTCAACTTTACCATAGGTTTGTCCCACAGGTGACTTGATCACTTGTCCTACCAAGTTCATCAAGTGATAAGCTAGGGGAATGGGGACAAAATCGGATAATGCTAGTCTACCACCCGGTTTTAAAACTCGCTTTGCTTCTTGGAAAAACCGTTCTCGTCCAGGAAAATGAAAAATACACTCCACTGCCAATACTACATCAAAGCAAGCATCTTCAAAAGGAAGTTGACAAGCATCACCTTGTATAAATTCAATTTGATTAGAATTAGATGCTTTAACTTCTGATCTGGCTCGGATTAATTGGCGTTCGTCAATATTTAAGCCAACTAATATCGTATTGGTAAGACGCTTATCCAGACTGGCAATAGTTCCACCAAAGCCACATCCTACATCTAACAATTTACCGCCATCTTTTATAGCTGCCGCATCACATACCCGCTGACAAAGGTTTTCTGCCGCTGCAACGAAATCTGATACCGAACCATCCGCTGTTTTCGGGGTTTCCCAGTAACCCCAGTGGACGTGCCTTCCAAATGCTTGTATTGTCTCAGAATCGCCTTGACGAAACTGTTCCAGAAGCTTATCAAAATACGGAAGATATATATTACTATTAGACATGACTTGATATTGCTTGGTTAATAAAAAAAAGGAACTTTTTGTAACTGGTTTTAACAAAAGCGGGAACATCTAAGTATATTTTACTATACCAACACTAATATTAATGCTTGTTTTCTTAGGTTGATCCTCAAAAGAGTAGCTGCTGTCCCATCACAGATCCTCAATAGGTTCTATATTAGATTTAACATATTTTTTACAATTAAGATGATAGTCTTTTATATATCAAGGAAAACACAAGTTTACGGTTTGCTTGATAATCTCAAAAATCCCTCAACTTGCTCCTAGAATTAGCATAGCGAACTTTTAGGAGTCGGGGAGAGTCAATTACCCTTAAATAAAGTAGTTATAATTTTTAAGAATGCCGAGGATTCTTGTCATAGATGATGACCTAGCGATTTCAGAACTTGTTGCCGTCAACTTGGAAATGGCTGGCTATGATGTTAGTCAAGCTGAAGATGGTATCAAAGGTCAAGCCCTGGCTCTCCAGCTACAACCCGATTTGATTATGCTTGATCTCATGTTGCCCAAAGTAGATGGGTTTACAATTTGTCAACGCTTACGTCGGGATGATCGGACCGCGGAGATTCCAGTATTAATGCTGACCGCTTTAAGCCAAACTCAAAATAAAGTAGAAGGGTTTAATGCTGGTGCGGATGACTACCTTACTAAACCATTTGAGGTAGAAGAATTATTAGCAAGAATACGGGCTTTGTTGCGACGCACTGACAGGATTCCCCAAGCGGCAAAACATAGTGAAATCCTTAATTATGGACCTATTACCCTCGTTCCTGAAAGATTTGAGGCTATCTGGTTCAACGCAACGGTGAAATTGACTCATTTAGAATTTGAGTTACTCCACTGTTTGCTACAACGTCATGGACAAACCGTTTCCCCTAGCGAAATTCTTAGAGAAGTTTGGGGTTATGACCCTAATGATGATATTGAGACTATTCGGGTGCATATTCGTCACTTGAGGACTAAACTTGAACCCGAACCTCGTCATCCTCGCTACATTAAAACTGTCTATGGGGCTGGATATTGTCTAGAATTACCTAGTGTATCTTCTAGTAATGAAGAAGTTACCGCTACAATTTCTGAATAAAATCTAGTTAAATATCCTTAGTCCTTGTTCACTCATAGACAACTTTTTCAGCAAACCATAATTATCAAAAACTATGATATAATAAGTAGTTCTCTAAAACAGTGCTGGGTGAAGAACGTAGAGACAAAACTCAGCACACCTACACACTCAGCACTAAAGAACTCTAGTTTATGGCATTGCCAATTGTTGCAATTATCGGTCGCCCCAATGTGGGCAAATCTACCCTTGTGAATCGTCTTGCCGGAGATCAATCGGCAATAGTCCATGATGAACCAGGTGTAACACGCGATCGCACTTACCGTCCAGCTTTTTGGAATGATCGAGAATTTGTCGTAGTGGACACAGGTGGCTTAGTTTTTAACGATGACACTGAATTTCTACCTTTGATTCGCCAACAGGCTTTAACGGCTCTTGCAGAAGCCTGTGCTGCTATTTTTGTGGTGGATGGGCAAGCTGGTCTGATGCCCGCAGATGAAGAAATTTCTGAATGGTTACGTCAACAACCAGTCCCGGTGTTGTTGGCTGTAAATAAATGTGAATCTCCCGACCAAGGATTGATTCAAGCTGCTGAATTTTGGGAATTGGGACTGGGTGAACCTTTCCCCATTTCTGCTATTCATGGTAGTGGTACGGGGGAAATTTTAGATGAGTTAATCAATCACATTCCCCATACAACGGAAATAGAGGAAAACCCAGAAATTAAAGTTGCTATTATTGGGAGGCCAAATGTCGGAAAATCCAGTCTACTAAATGCTTTTGTCGGTGAAAATAGAGCTATTGTCAGTCCTATTTCTGGAACAACTAGAGATACAATTGATACGATAGTTGAACGAGGTGGACAAACCTACAGATTAATTGATACCGCTGGTATTCGCAAAAAGAAACATATAGAATACGGTACGGAATTTTTCAGTATTAACCGCGCTTTTAAAGCTATTCGTCGTTCTGATGTGGTTTTATTAGTGATTGATGCCGTAGATGGTGTGACTGAACAAGATCAAAAATTAGCTGGGCGGATTTTAGAAGAAGGTCGGGCTTGTGTTATTGTTGTTAACAAGTGGGATGCTGTTGCAAAGGATTCTTATACCATCTATGATCATGAAAAAGAATTAGAATCACGCTTACATTTTACTGAATGGGCAGATACTATTTTTGTGAGTGCTGTTACGGGATTAAGAGTAGAAAAGATTTTAGAATTGGTTAATCAAGCTGCTGAATCCCATAAACGCCGTGTGAGTACATCAGTAATTAATGAAGTGCTAGAAGATGCTATTAGTTGGCATTCTCCACCGACTTCACGGGGCGGTCGTCAGGGTAAGATCTACTATGGCACTCAGGTGAGTAGTCAACCTCCTTCTATTGCTCTGTTTGTTAATGATAATACCCGTTTTAATGACAATTATCGCCGCTACATTGAACGCCAATTCCGTAAACAGTTAGGCTTTCAAGGGACACCCATTCGCCTATTTTGGCGGAGTAAGAAAGTTCGAGAAATGGAAATTGGTGGTCCGAATCGTGCTACTCGTGTAAAATAAAGAACTATTGTCAGTTGGTCATCTTCCTGGACTTGAGGCCGTTGACAACTGACAACTGACCAATGACAAAAATATGGATTTATTGCGATCGCTTCCCCTCGGACTTTACCTAGAAGAACCACAAACTTGGTTACACAAACTAGATCCGCGAGTTAAGTTAATTTGGTTACTAAGCTTTCTCAGTAGCTACATTGTCGCTAATAATTATTGGCGAATATTGTTAGTATTACTACTAATTACTTTTACGGTATTTGCCAGAATTCCTCTGCGAGTATGGCGACAACAAATGGGCTGGTTATTGATACTATCATTTATGGTATTAGTTATTGGCTCAATTAGTCCTGATGGATTAGGAGTAAGTTATCAGTCCCGTTTACCCACAAGTGAACAAATTCTCACTCAACCAATAACTGATAAAAAAACCCAAATTACTCCAAAAATAGCAGATAGTAAAAAACAATATAGCTATGTACTATTTCAGAAAGGATTTGTGAAAGTAAATCGCCGTTCTTGGGATTTGGCAATTAGCTTGAGTACAATAGTTTTTACATTAATCTACAGCACTAATTTATATTTACTCACAACCGCACCAGAAGAAATTACTTCAGGTATGGAAAGTTTAATGCAACCCCTAAGCAGGTTCAATATTCCCATTACAGAACTGACGCTGACTTTAACTTTATCCTTGCGATTTATTCCCCTAGTTTTAGAAGAAATTCAAAATCTGGTGCGTTCGGTAATGACTAGAGCAATTAATTGGAAAAAGCTAGGATTAAAAGGAGGGGCAAAAGTTTGGTTAATTGTGACTGAAAGATTATTAGAAAATCTACTTTTGCGGTCTGAACAAATGGCAAATGCGATGATAGTCAGGGGTTTTACCAGTCCTAATGAACATCAAGTTAAATGGCTTGAGTTAAAATTAAAAATAGGTGATTGGTTAGCGATCGCCACTTTAATGATATTTTGGGTAATTAGGATTGCTTTTGGTGCTGATAGCACAGCTTAAAAGTTACAGCACTTCCCGGTGTTAGGAGGTACATATCTAGCGGGCAAGATGCCCGCACCACAAGAGTTTCATGATTCAATTTTGTACCTCATCAGTGCGGAAAACTCTGTAGTTATGCTAGTAACCGCACCATTATCCTCAGTTCCGGTAGAAGTTTATATTCCTTGACATTTAACCACAGTAATTTCCGCTAGACGGTGGACATCTTCAGTATAATTTAAACATATCTTTAAATAACTATCTGGTAAATAGGGCATTCGTTCAGCCCACTCAATTGCCACAATTCCTGGTGTTACTTCTATACCTTCCCAGTAACTTTCTAAATTCAGGCCTGTAACCTCTGGAGATTCCAAGCGGTATAAATCCAAGTGATAAAGAGGAAAACGTCCCTCTGTGTACTCATTAATGAGAGTAAAAGTAGGACTGACAATAGATTCAATTATCCCCAGCCCCTTGCCAATACCTTGCACTAAAGTAGTTTTACCGGCACCCAAATCACCTTCTAGTAAAATCACACTACCAGCATTCAAAGTTTCCCCAAGGGTAATACCTAATTGCTGTGTTGCTTCCATATCAGGAAGGAAAATTTTAGTCATTAGTCATTAATCCTTAGGAAACATCTACTTCCCGTGATGGGCTCCACTGTACCACTTTAATAAAACCTTGGCTAGTTTTTGTGGGTCATGGCGAACAGCACCACTTTCATCTTCAAATATAATATTAGCAGGAACTAATCGCCGTCCTGATTGAATCACAGCTTCCCTGTCTAAAAATACAGGATGGGCATTTTGTTGAGCATAACGGATTAGTGCTTGGGCTGAGGGTGTTTTTTTATGAACTAATACAGCATCAAATAACCTGCGGTTACCACAGGCATTATCTATGGCTTGAATATGTTCAGAAACGCTATATCCATCAGTTTCTCCTGGTTGGGTCATAATATTGCAAATGTAAATGCGGGGTGCATTGGTAGCAGCAATCGCATCAGCAATTTCTTGAACCAATAAATTAGGAATTAAACTAGTGTAAAGACTTCCTGGACCAATAATAATGTAATCAGCTTCTTTAATTGCTTTAATTGCGGCGGGTAATGCCGGAGGATTTTCAGGAATACAGCCAATTTTCACAATTTTTCCTGCAGCTTTGGGAATATTAGACTCACCCTCAATGCGGCGGCCATCTGTCAATTCTGCCCAGAGACGGACATCGCTAAGGGTAGCAGGTAAAACTTGTCCTCTTACTGCTAATACCTTAGAACTAGCAGCGATCGCTTGTTCCAAATCCCCAGTAATATCAGTCATGGCTGTTAAAAACAAATTACCAAAACTGTGGCCTGTTAACCCATCTCCAGCCCGAAAGCGATATTGAAATAATTCTGTCAGTAATTTTTCCTCATCTGCTAATGCTGCTAAACAATTGCGGATATCTCCAGGTGGTAAAACGCCAAACTCTTCGCGCAATCTACCAGAAGAACCGCCATCATCTGCTACGGTAACAATAGCGGTAATATTAGCACTGTAAGTTTTTAAACCTCTGAGTAAAGTTGAAAGTCCAGTTCCACCACCAACAACAACGATTTTCGGACCTCGATATAAGCGACGATGGGCCAAGAGGACATCTATCAATTCCTCTTCATTAACTCCAGGTCTGAGAACTTCTGTGATTGAACCAACAGTGCGGGATTGTCCCCACAACACCAAGAGGACACCACATATCAGAAGTAATGGACCGCTGATGTAGTTAGGTAAAATGTCCGCTAGGAATCCTAAAAGACCTTTCAGTAATTCTAGTATCCAAAAAATGGGGGTTAACTTTACCCAAATAGCTAACCCCAAACTTGCCAACACCACACCCCCAACACTGATAAGTAACCAGCGTTTTACCGATAATCCAGGGGACAACCATTTGAACCATTGGTGAACCCGATAGGAGGTGCGACTGTGGGACTGTAATTGTAGCGAATTAATAGCTTGCTTCAAAAAACCGATGAACATACCTAATAAGGAAAGTTTGTACAAACAATAACAGAAACTTTACATCACCTGCTTTCAGGACTCAGGGAAAACCAGAAGATTTATTCAATTATATTTTGGAGAAGATAGGGTATCAGAAGAAAGGAGGATAAAAAAGGACAAAAAGAAAAATTACCCAAACATCAATTTTGTAACCAATACCAATATAGAGAATTTTATGAAAAAGCGAATTTTAGGAATAGACCCAGGACTGGCAATTGTCGGATTTGGGGCAATTAATTGGCAACAAAGCCTAACTAAAGGACAAGAGACAACGGTACAGATGGTTGATTTTGGCGTAATTCGCACCAGTGCTGATATGGAAATGAGTCAACGACTATGTATTTTATTTGAGGATTTACACACCTTAATGGAGGAGTTACAACCGGATTTAGTGGCAATTGAAAAATTATTTTTCTATCGGATGGCAAATACGATTATTGTAGCACAGGCTAGAGGTGTACTGATGTTGGTTTTAGGACAGCGTCAACTTCCTTATGTAGAATTTGCACCCCCCCAAATCAAGCAAGCTTTAACGAATTATGGTAAGGCAGATAAGGCGGAAGTGCAAGAGGCTGTAATGCGGGAGTTAGATTTAGATGAAATTCCTCGTCCAGATGATGCTGCAGATGCTTTAGCTGTAGCTTTAACGGCTTCGTTTCAATTGTGAGATATAAAGCAATCACTCAACCAATAATGACCAGCAGTATCCTTGCCTACTTACCACTAGTTCTGACAAGAAAATCCTAGACAAAACAATCTTAATTATGTCCGCAATTTCTTATATTCTCTACCTCTTCCAGTTAGGGAAGATATGCACCTATAACAATAATCATCAATAAATCCCTTTTTCTCCAGACATAAATATAGGAATTATGTCCTAACTCTTAAATCAAAGCACTTGATTTTCTCAAATTAGTTAGTAAAAATGTAAATAAGTCTAACATCTTGTAGGCTCTCTTGGTGACAACTTAACCTTATCCAATGTCCAAAGTCCGCTAACACGGACTTTTTATTTATCTTGATATTCTCTACATTTTCTGCTCGGTTTTTAACTTTTCAATCTGTTGAGTAAAATATGCTTCTTGGTATTTAAGTTGTTTGGCCATTGCTAATCCTTTCTCAAATGCTGTTAATGCTTGGGCATATTCTTGACGTTCTAAATATAAATTTCCAATTTCGTCATAAGCTAACATTAAACCATAAAAATTGTTAGCTAATGTTTGTGTTTCTATGAGAATTTTACCAGTTTGTAAAGCCGCATCTATTTGTTTTTCTGAACGGTAGAAAGCAATTAATTTTTCTAGTGCTTCTCCTGCTCTAGCGTACTGCTCTAATTGCCATGCACTAGTATAAGCTTCTTGATAATTATCAAAAGCCTGTTGTTTTAAGTTAGTATTTTCCTTAGCTAGAGATTCATAATTTGTAGCTATGGCTAATTTTAAAGCGGGAATTTGATTTAGATTTTGTTGGTTAGTGTAAATTTGGACTAATTGATTTAATATATCTATTGCTGCTTGGGGTTGTTTAGCTTGGGCATAAATATAAGTTAACTGTTCTAAATATTCTAATTCATTGTTTTTATCACCCTGATTAATCGCCAAATTTAACAGTTTTTGGTAAGTATTAGCAGCTTGAGAATAATCAAACCAACTTAAATGTAATTCTCCAATATTCTTTAAAGTTTCTATTTCCATAGATACATCTTTTTGTGCTTTTACTAAAATCAAAATCTGTTCATAAACCAATACTCCCAATTTAGGAATACGGATTTTTTGATACGCAGTTCCAAGGGATTTCCATAACTGTAAATCAGTATTTTTTTGTTTTTCCATCTCGCTTTGAATTACTTGTAATCGTTTGCTAATATATCGCACCTCTTCCCGTTCATTTTGATTCCAAGCAATTTCTCCCACTCTTGATAAAGCTTCCACCTCAGACAATGTGCCTAAAAAGCGTCTTAACCTTAATTCACGATTCCAAATCTCAAAGGCCTTCTTTTTATCTTCTCTTTGTATTGTCATCTGCGCTTCTTGATTTAATCCATCTAAGTCTGTTCTTAATTTTTGTAATTCTGTTGCTGTTAATTCCCGTTTATTTGGCAAATTTGGCAATATTGGATCATTTATAGTTATTTCTAGAGGATTGGGAGGAAACTTATCCAAATCTTCAATTTTTTTTTCTGCGGCCAGAGTGGTAAAAATACATAAATGCCAGACAATAATGGTAGTAATGATGAAAATGAAACGCTGTAGCATGGTGGATTTACTTTCCTTGTATTAATGTAAATGCAGAATTATCAATACTTATGGTGGGAGCAACTATCATGAAATGAATGAATGGTTACAAGCAAACATCAACTGTTACAAGTATTCTTTCCCTAATTCCTAACTCCTTATTGCGTAATATGAACAAGATAATTCCGGCCATTAGTGTCAAAAACTTTAGTTTTTACCATAACAATCGGAAAATCCTACAAAATATCTCCATGGATATTCCCCAAAATAAGATTATTGCTATTATGGGGCCTAGTGGTTGTGGAAAGTCCACCTTTTTAAAATCTCTTAACCGTATGAGTGATTTAGAGGGAAATGTCCAAACTGAAGGAAAAATAGAATTTTTTGGGCAAAATATTTACGAACGACGGATTAACCTCAATCGTCTCCGTCGTCAAATTAGTACAATTTATTCCACACCTAATCTTTTTCCCATGAGCATCTATGATAACGTTGCTTACGGCATAAAATTAATTGGTTGGCGGCCAAAACCAGAATTAGATGAAATTGTTGAATTAGCCCTTAAAGCTGCGGATATTTGGGAAGAAGTCAAAAATAAGCTCTATAAACCCGCTTTAGAACTATCTTATGGACAACAACAACGACTATGTATTGCTCGCGCTTTAGCAGTTAAACCCCCAAGTTATTCTCATGGATGAAATTTATGGTGGACTTGACCCTATTACGACTAGAAAGATTGAAGAACTAATTGAGTGTTTGCGTTCTGAACTGACAATCATATTTATTTCTCACAATATCTCACAAGTCTCTCGACTCTCAGATTTTACAGCTTTATTTCAGTACAATGGAAATCATGTTGGACAATTACAAGAATTTGCATCAACTAAAAAAGTTGTAACTCAATTCATAGATTATCGTGCCCGTAATTATGTTACCAGTTATTCTAGACAATGACAGAATTCCCTGTTCCCAGTTACCTACTTTAAAAATGAACGCAACAGGAAAAAACTGGCAATAGATTTAGCATCTACCGCTTCTCCTGTCAAAATCGCTTTTTCTAATTCTTCGGGAGTCAGTAATACTGTTTCTATATCTTCATCTTCGTCTTGTGCTGGTAGTGTTTCCAACTTGTCTAAATCTCTAGCAATAAAAGCATAGATGATTTCATCGGAATAACCAGGAGCAAGAAAAAACTCTCCTAATTTATCCCACCTGTGAGCATGATAGCCAGTTTCTTCTTCAATTTCCCTTTTAACTGTCTCTAAAGGACTTTCATTGGGTTCTACAGTACCGGCAGGAAATTCTAACAATCTTCCCTGGACTGCGAACCGATATTGACGCACAAGTACAAGCTTACCTTCTGCGGTTATGGGTATAGCTAAAGCACCTCCGGGATGACGAATACATTCCCATTCTCCTTCGGCTTTGTTGGGTAAACGCAAGCGGTTAACTTCAAAGTTAAATTTGCGTCCTTGATAAAACAAGCGTTGCTTGAGCAACTGTGGTAATTCTCTACCTAATGGCATAGTAAAATTCTGCTGTCTGTCAATATAGAGAAAATATACGGGGGGTTTTTGTTGTTATCCGTTCTTTTTCGGTGGCAAAAATAGTAATTTTTTTACCCACTACCATAAATGTACATTATTCCTGTTTTCTTTGAGAATTGTTATAGTTAATTGTTGAACTCAAAAGAGCAGGG
>B570J13895_1000053_pt1 | contig 20554 bp, 23 predicted proteins | sample LakMenepilimnion_2_FD_13895 | JGI IMG/M metagenome (IMG submission 13895) | reverse complement strand
CCAACAATTCTAGATGATCAGAAATTCTTACCCACCGCAATTGTCGAGTTACACCAGGACGGGCGGCGCTTTCTACGACTCGCTTTCCTATCAAACGGTTAATTAAAGCTGATTTACCAACATTGGGAAAACCAATGACGACGGCGCGGACAGGACGGGGTAACATTCCCCTATCTGTGCGGCGTTGATTAAGTTCTATCCCTGCTGCTTGGGCGGCTTTGGCAATGGCAATGACACCTTGACCATGTTGGGCGTTGGTAAAATATGGAAATTCTCCTTGATTTTTAAACCACTCTATCCAGCGCGATCGCACTTGTGGTAAAATCATATCTACTCGGTTGAGTACCAGTATCCGTGTTTTTGTCCCCACCCATTCATTCATTTGTGGGTGACTTGTAGCTTGGGCAATACGAGCATCTCTTACTTCTAAAACCACATCAACCCGTTTTAGCTGTTCTTTGAGATTTTTTTCAGCTTTGGCAATATGGCCGGGATACCATTGAATTAAATTTAATTTGTAGTTTTGTGTGATTGACATTGTTAGTTTGTTAGTTGTCAGTTGTTAGTTGTCAGTTGTCAGTTATTACTAATGATTTACTTGATGTGATTGATGTAAAATTAAACGATTACCGTCGGGGTCGTAGGCATAAATTTCTTGACCGTGGGAAGCTATAGAAATTTCTCCAGGTGGGGGATAGCCTAAAGATGTTAAATTAGATATGGCGGTTTTTAAATTATTCACTTCTAAACACAAACTTAGCGGACTGTGAGTATTAATGACAAATTCCGATTCATTTGCTGATTTGGGTTTAAAAATACCTAATTTTAACCCAGCAACTTCAAACTCAGCGTAGATATCGGGAATTAGTTTCTTTGGTTTTTCTTCTAGTAATTGACTATAGAAACCGACTATATTATCAAAATTAATTGTGGCTATGGTGATGATTATACTATTATATTGCATATTTTTTTGATCTTAAATTTACTACAAAAGTGCGGTTAATTCACCCTCCTAAATGGCTTGAGTGGTGTACACCTTATGCGGGCAAGATGCCCGCACCACAAGAGTTTAATTATTTATATCTGTACTTCATGGCTGTATATCTTTGAATATAATCAATATTTATGAATGTAATTTAACCTAAAAGCGTCCAGCCTCTGTATAGAGAAATTAAAATACGTAAAAACAGTTAGCGATAGCTTCGCTAACCGTAGGTATTATCTACAACAATTTTTTAGACAACCACTGGGATTAGTAGTATAACTTAAAAGTCAAAACAGGCTTAATTTAGTATTTACCCGTAAATACCCGTTCTGCAGGTCCTGTCATGTAAATCCGGTTGTCAACTTCTGACCATTCGATTTCTAGAGAACCACCGGGTAATTCAATAATAGCATGGCGATCGCACAAATCATTCAATACTCCCGCGACTAAAGAGGCACAAGCACCAGTACCACAAGCGAGGGTAATTCCCGCACCCCGTTCCCAAACGCGCATTTTCAAATAGTTACGATTTACGACTTCAATAAATTCCGTATTGGTTTTTTTGGGAAATACAGGATGATTTTCAAACTGGGAACCAATGCTTTCTAAATTAATAGCCGCCACATCTTCCACAAATATGATACAGTGAGGGTTTCCCATACTAACACAGGTAACATCCCAAATTTTTCCGGCTACTTCCAAGGGATGATTAATGACTTGAAGCTGACTAGATGCTAAACTAGTGGGAATTTCCCCTGGCAATAATCGAGGTTCACCCATATCCACTTTTACTTGACCATCATCTGTAAGTTGTGGTATAATCACACCTGCAAGGGTATGAATACTATATTTATCCTTTGTCCGGGCAATACCCTCTAATTCCGTCAAAAATACCGCTAAACAGCGAATCCCATTACCACACATTTCCGGTTCTGAACCGTCGGAGTTAAAAATCCGCATAGTATAATCAGTACCATTTTGTCCAGGAAGTGCGAAAATCACACCATCTGCTCCGATTCCAAAATGACGATCACACCACTGTACAGCTTTCTCAGGTGTTAATACTGGTGTTAATGAAGAACGGTTATCAATAAGGATAAAATCATTACCCAGTCCGTGATACTTAGTAAATTCGATTGCCATTTTGCTCTATATGAATTATCAAAGATCTATTAATTTTATGAAAAAATCTGTCATTTGTCAGTTGTTAATTGATAATTTTTTCTATCACTAATCACCAATATATATATGACAGCTAATCAATTTGATACTTCACTACCTAGCACTCGCCAAATCCAAAAGTGTATTAAAGAAAAAATCACAGTCGAATTTAGATTAATGACCGGTGATACGATTATAGGTCGGATCTTTTGGCAAGACCAAAATTGTATATGTGTTTTAGATAGTAACAATGAACAAACTACACTTTGGAGACAAGCGATCGCCTATATGAAACCTTTAGGTGATATGGTAGAGGAAAAGGGGTTAGTCCCCCAAAATGCCAATTTCGAGGTTGTACCCGTATAATTTGTCAACTGGCAAATCCATGGGACTTAAAGGCGATTTTTTTACCCAAAAACCAATCTAAATGACGTGGTAAAAGGGTTTCTAAATCATAATTCTGGATAATTGTTTTTCGCGCTTTAGCACGAATAGAAATCATGTCTCCTGAATTATCCAAAGCTTCATCTACCTTTTGAGCAATTTCTAGGGGAGAAAAGAAATCTACCAATATGCCATTTTTACCATCTTTAATAACTTCTAACACAGGTGGGGTATGAGAAGCTATTAATAAACATCCTGCGGCCATTGCTTCTAACATTGACCATGATAAAACAAAGGGACGGGTTAAATAAATATGAGCACAGGAAGCTTGTAATACTTGTAAATATTCATCGTAAGATAGCCGCCCGGTAAAGTGTAATCTAGATAAATCCAGATCTAACTTTTCTAACATTAACTGTTTATAAGTTTTACCATCGGGAAGATTTTTCCCATAGGCGACTCTATCTTCACCCACAACTACAACATGAGTTTTAGTCCGTCTTTGTTGAATTAATGCTACTGCTTCCATAAATTGGGGAAAACCCCGGTAAGGTTCCATACCCCTACCCACATAAGTTACTAATTCTTCTACTTGGGAAAGGTCAAGATTAATTCGGGGTAAAACTAATTTTGCTCCAGGTTGGGGTTGGAAAAATTTGGTATCAATACCATCGTGACAAACAGCGATCTTGCTATGATATTCTACAGGAAATTGTTGATGTTGCCAATTAGTAGGGGTAAGTCCACGATCACAATTTTGTAAATCAAGTAAAATTGGGGCATTTTTGACGCGAATGCGACATTGATCATCTACAGTTAGGGGGTCGCTGGGGTCAAAATCGGCATCAGTTCCATGGGCATGATAAAACCATTCAAAGAAACATAATAATTTAGCTTTGGGGAAAATTTCTCTCATAAATAATGTTGGACCCCAACCAGAATGACCATAAATTATGTCTGGAACAAAACCCTGTGCTTTCAGTTGTTCACCCATTCGATATACAGCTTGTCCTGTAACTACTGCATTTTCTAAATTGCGGACATAATGATGAGTTGAGGGGTTAGCTTGACGAGAGGGTTGATACATAACCTTTAATACACCGGGAATTGCCCCTTCCTGACGATTCGTGCCGAAGACAACTTGATAATTACTATTTTTGGCTAAAGCCGTGGCCAGGTGGCGAAATTGGGCAGGGAAGTTAGGATGTAAAAATAAAATCCGTCGTGGATTTGTAGAATCACTTTTCATATCTTTATTGTCTATGCATTCTGATCAGTATTGTGCTTTTCCATTAAATTATTAACTTAGTTTACGACTAATCTCATAAAGTTGAGCGAATTTTCACAGGGTTTTTACTGCTAGTCAACTGCACACAGAGATGTTTTCCCTTGTAAATTAAGGGTTTTGCAGATTTTAAGCATCAAAAAATAGCCAATTCACCGGGGATAGGCATGACCCGTGTAATTTAATGAAAACTTAAGATTCTTGTCGAAATGAATGTTTAGCAGCGATCGCTAGTATTGTGGAAACTGACGGATAAATTTTCGGCTGTCTCTCAAGTTACCCACTACCCCGGTCTCACAATGACTACTTTTAGTAACTTTTTCCGTTCCCTTGTCCTGACCACCATTTTTAGTTTTCTGGTTCCTGTCTTCCTAGTTGGTGGTATATTGTTGGTTTTATGCCTTTTTAGTTACATATATGGGCTAAAAACCATAATTTCCGGTGTTTTTCTGCAAATTTTCCATTTTCTCGCCACTTTCGGTAGTGGTAGTCCCCTCAATGGTCTATTGACAATTAGTTTAACTTGTGGTTTTGTTGGGTCACTGTTTGATATTTACGTTTATTATCGCCATCAAATTCTTCGTACTGACCCCTGAAAGTCAACAACCTATAAAATCAGCTTTGATGAATTACACAAACATAAAAAAGGTAATTCTCACAATTGTAACCCGTAGTTAAATATCTATATATTTTAATGTAGTTGTTTTATCATTAAAAAGTCTTTGTGTATTGCATTAGTGTTACGCAACTGAATTTAGGTGGGCATATTTTAGCAAAAGCCCAGATTGTTGAAAATATGACTTCTGTTGCTGAACAATACCGTATATAATCGGACTTACTAAATTGAAATATGAAATTAATGCTTACCTATAGGACTCCGCGCCTATGCGTGAGACATATTCATTCTCCCAACTTTTCAAACAACTTTGCTAACATCACATTAGAAAATATAAACCCATCAGGATCGCTAAAGCGCAATTTATCTTTAACAATTTTCACCCAACCTTGAGCGAAGTACGGTTGTAAACAGCTTTGAATTTTCTCTATTTGATGGTTGCCAAATTTTGCTGCTAAGGAATTTAAACTTACTCCTTCGGCCAACCTTAAACCTAACATTAAAGTTTCTAGCAAAACATCCGCCTGCGGGGTAACTTCACAATCAATTACAGCACCAGCTTTTAACCATTGGTAATATTCCTGAGTTTTCCGGGGACGAGTAAAGCGCTTACCCTGAGTATAACTGGCAGCACCCATGCCAAAACCATAATAAGGGCGATTTTGCCAATAAACTCGATTATGCTGGCATTGATGACCTATTTGGGCATAGTTAGAAATTTCGTAATGTTCGTAACCCGCATTTGTTAGGGTTTTTTGCCCCAATTGATACATTTTCACCGTGGCTTCATCTGTGGGCAAAGGATGATCTCCCGGTTTATAATAACGATTAAAGGCTGTCCCCGGTTCAATGGTAAGATCATAAATAGAAATGTGGGTTGGTGAGGCTGCTATGGCTTGGGTTAGGGAATCTTGCCATTGTTCTAAACACTGGTGCGGTAAGCCGGAAATTAAATCTAAGCTAAATTCGGGAATCTCGACTTGGTGGATTAAGTCTATAGCTGTAATAATATCAATAAGTGTATGCGATCGCCCTGCGGTTTTTAACAATTCTTCTTGGAAAGCTTGTACACCCAAACTGACCCGATTTACTCCTAAACTGCAATAACCAGCAATATGTGCTAAATCAAAGGTACCGGGGTCAATTTCCATGGAAATCTCTACCCTAGAGGTCATTCCCAATCGTTTTTCTAAAGTTATTAATATACGTTGTAACTGTTCTATTGATAACAGCGAAGGAGTACCACCACCAAAAAAAATTGTTTCTAAGGGTTGACCATAAACTGGTGCAATTCTGATTTCTTGACATAGAACTTCAACATATTCAGCTATTGTGCCAGAATTTTCCCCTCGTGAGCGATCGCCCACCACAAATACCGGAAAATCACAATAAAAGCACCGTCTCCGACAAAAGGGAATATGCACGTAAGCGGAACTGGGAACTCCCCAACCAATATCTTGTTGACTCATTCTAATCAATAGTGAAGTTAATTGAATCTGGCAGTTAAAAATAGTGAAAATGAGGAGTTTATTGACAACAGAACGGCATAGATTTAATTGTCAGAGTACAGATTAACGTTGGGTAGTTAGGTTTTTAGACAGGTTGATTACCTTTCCTGTTACAAATAGATAGTATAACATCATAAGTCGTTGGGAGATTTATCGCCCAGATAATTTTCATCCCTGGCTTAAAGGACTAGCTAAAAATTTTTGGGCTTTTTAAGTGGCAATTTCGGGCTTTTTGGCATATTCTGTCTATCTACCCAAGCAAGCATACTTTATTTTATCGGATACATACCATTATAGGAACATAACACAACCATGCTGGATGTCATTATTATTCTCTCATTTATCTTGGCAGCGGCGGGGATAGGTTATTTCAGCACTGACCTCCTCCCCCCAGGTACTCTTACTGGAGTTAGTAATTTAGATGCCTTACGCTTAGTTTTAGCCGTATTTGCCGCAATTATTGGTGGTGCAGTCGGGCTGAGTTTCCAAACTACATACCGTCGTCTGGAGTCACAAGTCCGGGAAATGCCCTTAGAAGTGATTTTAACCCGTGCTATTGGCTTAGTAATTGGGTTATTATTAGCTAATCTCATGTTAGCCCCCCTGTTTTTATTACCCATTCCCCCGGATTTTGGCTTTATCAAACCTCTTGTAGCGGTTGTTGGTAGTATTATCCTCTCTGTTACAGGAATGAATTTAGCAGATACTCACGGGCGGGGTTTGTTAAGATTAATTAACCCCAGTACGGTCGAAAGTATGGTAGTGGAAGGAACTCTCAAACCTGCCAATACTAAAGTTTTAGATACTAGCTGTATTATAGATGGGCGCATTGAAACATTACTAGAAACAGGATTTTTAGAAGGGTTAATTCTTGTCCCCCAATTTGTTTTACAAGAATTACAACAAGTAGCCGACGCGAGTAAAGATCAAAAACGGGTCAGAGGTAGAAGAGGATTAGAAATTCTCAACCGCATTCGGGAAACTTACCCGGAACGGATTTTAATTAATCCTGTGGACTATGAAGATACTACCACTGTTGATGCCAAATTAGTCCGTTTTGCTCAAGAAATTAATGGGACTTTACTTACCAATGATTACAATTTGTCAAAAGTTGCCAGTGTGCAAAAAGTCCCAGTTTTGAATGTTCATGATTTAGTAAATGCTGTTCGTCCAACTTATTTACCTGGTGATAATCTTGATTTGAAAATTCTTAAAGAAGGAAAAGAACCAAGTCAAGGAATTGGCTATTTAGATGATGGTACAATGGTAGTCGTGGAAGAAGGTAGCGGTTATGTTGGTGGTGAATTGCGAGTAGTAGTTACTAGTGCCTTACAAACCTCTGCTGGAAGGATGATTTTTGCCAAACCCCAAGCTTCCGCATTAGCGTAAGGAATATGGCACGGAAAATTAGAGTTAAATTATGTAAATCGGTGTGGGAAAACTGCACCGATAAAATGCATTTAATTTTGTTTCGCGCCAAGACAGAAATAATTTAATAGTTAATTCAAGGTTTTTTCTAAATAAAAAACTAGAAATTATAAATATTTTTTAATTACATAATTTTTAAATTTTCCCCCTCGATATTCTAGTTTTTCCTAACTATAGTAAATCTCTATCTATGGTGTTTTAGTAGGTTTAATATTTTTGGCTTTATAAAATGTTTCTAAACTATCACTATCACCCACAAAACGCCAATGCCAAGGTTCATAACTCACACCTTGAAGATTATCTTTAGGAAAGGAAATTTCAAAACTAAATCGGGCAGCATTAGCTTGTAACCATTGATAAGCTTTAGTATTATCAAAATTAGCTTGCAGATTAGTTGCTGGTGCTGTACCATCGCCAATATCTACAGCATAACCTGTATGATGTTCACTATGACTTGGTGGTGCGCTTAGGGCTGCTCTTTCGGATGGGGTTTGATTACGCTGTGCGCCTACACCGAAAAATAACTGCTTTTGCTCTTGTACAGAACGAAAGCCAGAAATTGGGACTAAAATTATACCCGCACTTCTAGCAGCTTGTACCATTGCTTGAAACTTGACAGCAGCAGATTTTCGCATTCTGATTCTACTATCACCTGTAATTGGCGATAATTCTGACTCTGGTGCTTCTGAATATGGGAAATGTCCTAACACCGTATCATCACGATTAATTGGGCTATTGGTAGCTACAGGTGGAGAACTAATTGCTTCAACCACAGAATTAGCCGTTGGCTTAGGTATTGTCAGAGAAAACAAAAAACCACTAGAGACAGCCAGTAGTAAAAATCCAGTAAATCCACTGATAATTATCACCTGTGGTTTTAATTTTATTCTACTTTCTGCATCATTAGTATCACGTAGAGCCTCCGGAATATCATCGTCAGTGAGAGGATATGAATTGTGCGGTTTTTTAGGAAACCCAGCTTTATTCAAGTTTTTGCTCCTATTTGTGTTTAATAGTTAAAAAAAGACAAGAAAGAGGTAAAAGAAAACAGTTTTTTGAAGTTTAATTTTTAATTTTTCTAGGTGTAATCTTGATAAATCTTTTAGAACTATATTTTCCTCAAAAACATAACCGCCCACCTTTGTGGTAAGCGGTTTTGGCGCGAATTCTTTTGTTATTATTTAATAGTTCTTCCTCGTCGGATTTATCATAACAAAACCCCAAGTAATTGTCAACCCCCCCCATCCTCTATTTTCGCGCTTTGATTTATTTGTAAAATCTGTTGGAAATTGCTGATTTTTCCGGCAATATGCAGCATATTAAAAGTTAACGAGGTAAAAGTTTTAATCAGAAAGCCTTCCATAAAAAGTTTTATGGCTCAAAGCTGTTATATTGTGTAAATCTAGCTAATAACTCCTCACGAGATAATTGTAGAAGCAAAGGAGTAAATTCTTCTCTACCCATGGCAATTATCGGGTTGATAATTGTTTGTAGCTGAGAATCAACCTGTCCAAACCGGACTTCCATGATACTTTCAATCATAGCGCGTCGTTCTCTTTCTATACCTTCTTGTCGTCCTTCTTGTCGTCCTTCTTGTCGTCCTTCTTGTCGTCCTTCTTGNNGTCCTTNTTNTNNTCNGTTCTTNTAATTGTTGTTGATAGATTTCCGATAGTTTCATAATCAACTCCTGATCATCTTTATCAATATCGTGTTCTTGTCGTTGACGTGCAGACAACACAGCAATTAGGTTATTTACTAATTGTATGATATCGGCAAGAAATGGACTATGATTTGCTAATGCCTCTAACTCCTCAACTGCTTGTCTTTGTACTTTTCCTTTACCTAAAATTCTCAAAAACAGAGTTTCTGGTGTGTTGGGAAGTTGGTGAATTGCAATAATGATGGTTTTTAAGCCTTCTCCCAAAAAATAAATCCCTTTTACCCAATTTTCTTCATCTACAGTTGTATTAAAACTTGCGAGTAGTTCCGCTGACGCAGTAGGAGAAAAAATCCACAGTCGGGGTAATTCAGCTTCATTTATGCGGTTATTATTGCGGTTAGATTGACGCTCTATGTCCGCATGAATATCAAATAATTTACCCATACAACTGCGAATGTCACTTTTAGTTACAGCATTGCGAAATGGTTCAAATATAGCATAATTTGTCACCATCTGTCCCAATATTCCCAGGATGTCTAGGCTTTGTGTTGGTTGGGGTGAAGGAATAAATAAAACGTCAATTTGTCTGACTTCTGCGGTGATATCTTTACTGGTTTCTACCTGACCATAGGGTGTTAATAGTTCAGTTAGATATTGTTTGGCAAATTGATCATGGATAAAGCGAGTCATTTAAGTTGATTTTAAGACAAAAAGATTAATTTAACACTAACTTTGACACTGAGAACAAAAATGACTAGAACGCCCACCTAACTTCAGCCGTTGGATAACATGACCACAAAGTTTACAAGGTTCTCCAGTCCGATTATAAACCCACGCTTCACCGCCATAATTACCGTTAACACCTTTAACACTCAAGAAATTACTAAAAGTCGTGCCACCCAGGGCAATACTAGCGGATAAAACCTCAATAATGGCAATTCGCAAAAGTTCAATTTGTGAGATTTGCAACTCTGTACAGGGGGTAGTCGGTAAAATCCGACTTTTAAACAAAGCCTCATCTGCATAAATATTACCTAATCCTGCCACCACCGACTGATCTAATAATCCAGTTTTAATTGGACGACGGGATTTTTTTAATTTATTGGCAAAATACTCCACAGTAAACTCTGGGGAAAAAGGGTCAACTGCCAATTTTGCCAAACCTGTAATAATAGCTTCTACAGGCATATTACCAGGAACATACCAGATTTTTCCAAAGGTACGCTGGTCAACAAAGCGTAATTCTTGCTTTTCTCCAAAAAATAACCTAACTCTGGTGTGTTTGTGTAAAGGTTCATCTTGGTTTAACCAAAGTAATTGACCAGTCATGCGGAGGTGAACCCCTAAATAACTTGGGGAAGGGGTAGAAAGTTCAGCGAGGAGATACTTACCACGACGATGCCAGGTAGCAATGGTATTTCCTTTAATTCTATCAACAAATTCATCAACAGAAAACGGGTAGGAGATGGTGCGTTGTAGCAAGATATCTCCCCCCGTGACTTCTTGACTCAGGGTTAATTGATTTAAACCCCGGCGGACTGTTTCAACTTCAGGCAGTTCAGGCATTCAAGCAAATAATATTTCTAGGGGAAACAATGGTCAAAGAAAGGAAATGTCCGATATCTTCGCATTGACATCTCCCCCCATTATCCCATTAAACAATCCCCTTGAGGCTTGGCTGTTTATTGTGCTGCCGCTTTAGGTTTAGGTGCTTCCACCTCAATTAACTCATCTAGAGCAAAGTTGTTAGTATTGAGATCAGAGTAGTTAACTTTGTCAAAGCGAACAATTGCAGGATATTTGATGCCGCTTTTGTCCACAGAAACCACTGTACCAAGATCCTGAAACCAGTAGGACTCAGGGCGGAGAACACGTACTTTAGAACCACGTTGAACCATGATGGATCTTCCCTTTTGAAGTATGAATTGCCGTTAAAGTAGGGCTGATTGTTCTCACTCTACAACCTGAAGGTGTTTGCTTGTGGTTTTGTTAAGTTATTTGTCAAATTGGTGAGTTTTCATGGGTAATAAGTTGTTAATCTTTTTATCACCCCTTGACAAAGTACCTGTAATAGATTATCCTCATTCCCAAATACTCCTTGAAAAATATCTTATGTCTTGGTTAATACAAAAACACTGCCTTCATTGCCCCTGGCAATACGCAAATTATCGTCTATATAGGTAATATCTAACCAACCTTGTTGTTGTTCACTTTGAATGGGAAAATCAAAAGCTAATTTATTTTGAAAATCACCAGATTCAATTTGTTGGATGAAGTTTCCCGGTGTTGTATAACCAATTAGGCGTTGTAAACCAATGATAGAACGTTGGAATTTTACTTGCACACGCCGTTCTGATACTGGTTCAAATTTAGCAACAACGCTGACTAATCCCTCCAAGGAAGGAATCCCATAGATCTCAGCTATGTTATAAACACTATTGCTCCTTACCCGAATACATTGGTAAATTTGACCAAGTTTACAAAAGGGTAAACGATCTATCTTGAGTAAGGCTTTGCTTGTTGTATATAGCAGTCGCCAGTTGCCTTCTAGTAAATTAGTAGCTGCTAATGGTCGTGGTGTAGGATTAAAGTCTTCTAAGTTAGCGATCGCTGCTAAAATGGCTTGTTGTTGTTGTTGATTTGCTAATAAACCACGATTGGTGCCGACAATTATCTCTATAAGAGTTGATTTGCCTATCATTTGTTTATGCCTTTTGGAGTTTGTATGATCAAACAGGAGTAATAAAATATTAATGTTCTTTGTCTATAGCCATACAAATGATTAATAATGCCTTGTTGAATACCGTTTCCCAATTAAATGAAAATTTTCTTTGATTCGGATAAAGCGATTAACGAGTTGAATGAAGAAATAAATTAACTCGTATCAAATGATAGACTCTTAATGTCTAGTTATATAAACCTCTCTGTGTGATTGTTGATATGTTAGATTCTCCCCTCCGTGAAGCCCCCCGAAACCAGCGAGCAGCGGTTATTCCCTTAAAACAAGAGTCCTCGATGTTGGATTGGTTGCGGCTGAGTGGCAGACTGATAGCCCGTGATGCCCACGAAACCGACTCGCGGGAAGATGTAGAAGTAATATCGGATTTTCTGGGTGTAGATGACGGAATTGGTGATATTGATTATGATGACGATGATGATGTAACTATTGGAGAGGACTAGTTGAGAATATACCGGAAGCTAACACAAGCTAGTATAAATAAAACAACTAGCTAAAGTTACTAGAAAGCCCCTAAGGTAAGCTTTTTAACTTTTGACTTCTTTCCTTAGGTCACTAAAGGATAAAATGGTATTGTATTATTTAGGTTTTTTAAGTGTGGAGTGAAGGGACTTTTTTTTGTGGACGCTAAATTATCTCCTAATCAAAGTTTGAATTTTTCTGGAACTGGGTTAGCTTTATTACTGGCCTTGTTTCTCGTGACGACAGCCTTGATTTTCGATGGTATGGGGGATAGAACCCCCTGGGATACTACTTCCCTCACCCTACCGCTGATATTGTGTGCTGTGGGTGCGACGATTTTGGGACGGTGGGTAATTCCGTTATTACAAGCTCTGAAAACCGGGCAAATCATCCGGGAGGATGGACCCCAGGCACATTTAAGAAAGGCTGGAACACCGACTATGGGGGGTATATTTTTCATCCCTGTAGCTGTGGTAATTGCTTGTATATTATCCAATTTTTCTGAGAATGTGCTGGCGGTTTCTGCTTTAACACTCAGCTATGGATTAATTGGCTGGTTGGACGACTGGCAAATTTTGCGTCGGAAGTCTAATAAAGGAATTTCTCCGAAAACAAAGTTAGTTTTACAAGTTATTTTTGGGGCATTATTTTGTGGGTGGTTGATGTTTAAAGGTGATTTTAGTATTACTAATATCCATTTACCGGGCTTAGGTTTGTCTTTGCCTCTGGGACTGTTGTTCTGGCCTGTAGCGGGTTTTGTGCTAGTGGCAGAGAGTAATGCTACTAATTTAACAGATGGTATTGATGGTTTAGCGGCGGGAACGGTAGCGATTGCTATTTTCGCATTAGGTGTGATTATTGCACCAACTGCTCCAGACTTAATGGTTTTCTGTGCTGCTGTCAGTGGTAGTTGCTTAGGATTTTTAGCCTATAACCGCAACCCAGCGAGTGTTTTTATGGGTGATACGGGTTCTCTAGCTCTGGGTGGTGCTTTAGCTGCTGTGGCGCTGATAACAAATACTTTAGTAGTTCTGTTTATTCTGAGTGGAATTTTCTTTGTAGAAACCCTCTCTGTTATGGCTCAAGTCAGCTATTATAAAGCTACAAAAGGACCAGATGGTAAGGGTAAGCGATTGTTTAAAATGGCTCCTTTACATCATCATTTAGAATTAACTGGTTGGTCGGAATTGCAAGTAGTGGCTGTATTTTATATTATCGCTGCTTTGCTGGCTTCTGTTTGTATTATGGGCATAAAATAATCAGGTTTAATTATCAGATTTTTCACAAATATAAAAAAATTGATAACCTCCGGATTTGGAGGTTATTTTTTTGGGGACGGAGCAGAAAAATTCAAATACCAGCAAACGCAAGACTGCTGAAAGTATGAAGCAACTAGGTCAAAAAATACGTCAAGAATCTCAACTTGCGGGGATATAGAAACCCTATTTTTAAGGAGGTAAAATGGGGTAGTTGTAGTTCATTACATAAATTACTGGTAAAGACTGACAATGAAATTCTTAAAATATTTTACTTTGAATATGATTATGGTGGCTTTAGTAATTACTCTCACAAATTGCACCACCCATATCTCACCACCGTTACGCATTGGTGCTAATCTTTGGACAGGATATGAAACCTTATATCTAGCCCGTGATTTAGGTTATTATGACCAAAAGCTAATTAAATTGGTAGATTATCCTTCAGGAACAGAAGAAGTCCGGGCTTATCGCAATCATGAAATTGAAGGTGCAGGGTTATCAATTGATCAAGCTTTGGTTTTGGCAGCAACCCAAGAAAATATTAAGATTATTACCATTATGGATATTTCTAATGGTGGAGATGTAATTTTAGGAAAACCAGAAATTACTGATATAAAAGCCTTGAAAGGTAAACGAGTGGGTGTAGAATCAACTGCTTTAGGAGCTTTTTTTATTGCTAGAGCTTTGGAAAAAAATCAGATGTCTATTAAAGACATTCAGTTAGTTTCTTTAGAACTTATAGAACATGAACAAGCCTATAAACAAGGGAAAGTAGATGCTGTTGTTACCTTTGGACCAGCCAGAATTAAATTATTAGCATCGGGGGCAAAATTATTATTTGATAGTAGTCAAATTCCCGGAGAAATTGTCGATGTTCTCGCTATTAATACAGAGGCGATCGCTAATAATTATGATAGCATTCAATCATTAATAAATGGAAGATTTCGAGCTTTAGATTATTTAGCAAAAAATCCCCATGATGCAGCTATTCGTATGGCTAAACGCACCAAAGTAACCCCAAAACAAATTTTAGATGCCTTCAAAGGATTAGATCAACCCAACTTAATACAAAATCAAAAATTACTCAATAAAAGTAATCCTACATTGGTGAATGGCATGAAAAAACTTGTAAAGATAATGGTAGAAAATAAATTAATGCCAAAAACAATTGATCCTGCAAGTATTCTTGATGATCGGTTTGTTAAAAATGCCAAATTATAAAGTAGAGAAAAAGTCATGAGAAATTTTCCCCTACCTTTAAGATTTTCAATTCCGGCAGTTTTAATTTTATGTGGTGGATTAATGGGAATAATTTCTTTTAATCGAGAAGTTTCCGAAGCTTATATAAAAACAGAAATAAATACTAAAAATTATGTACAAATTTCTGCAGGACAAACATCAAGAATCTTAGATTATTTATATCGTAGATCAAATATTGAAGATGCAGACATTACGATTATTAGTCAACTTGGTAGTGATCCAAATCTCAATTTAGTCATGTTAATTGATGATCGCAATATTATTCACCTGTCCAACCGTTACGAACTTCAAGATACTCCTATTAGTAACTCAGTTGCGGCCGCTTATAATGCTGAGTTCGCTGCTGCGCGAAAAAAACTTTCAGGAAAAGTGCTATTTGCTGAGAATAAGCAAAAGCTGATTGCTATTTATCCAATTCTTTTACAGGTTTTAACTAACGAAATCCGCCCTTCTAGATTAGGAATTTTGTTTTTTGAATATGATCTCAAACGGGATAAACAACACGCTTATAGTGATGCTTTAAAGCGATCACTAATATTTAATGGTTCATTAATTATATTTTGTTTAGGGTTATGGTTTTTCTTTGAATTAACTCTAACTCGGCGAATTTCTCAGTTAGTTGCTCTAGTAATAGTTTAGCCGAAGGTAATTTCAATGTCAGAACTAGATTATCAGGTTCAGATGAACTTGTACAAGTTTCTGTAGCATTTGATCGCATGGCTAATAAAATTCAAGAAAATACTCAAATACTGCAAGAGGAGTTAATAAAAAGAGAAAGTATCGAAGCTAAACTAACAGAAATTAACGAACAACTTGCGGTTTCTAATATCCAATTAGCCTCTGCAACTAAAGCCAAAAGTGAATTTCTTGCCAATATGAGTCACGAAATTCGCACCCCCATGAATGGTATTATTGGGATGATACAACTCCTCTGTGAGACAAATCTCACAGAAGAACAAAAAGATTTTGTTTATACGATTCGAGATAGTGGTAACTCACTTTTAACCATTATTAATGATATTCTTAATTTCTCAAAAATTGAATCAGGAAATTTGCAATTAGAAGCACATCCCTTTAGATTAAAAGATATTATTAAATCTGTATGTAATCTTCTCTCTACACAAACAGATATCAAAAAAATTAATATGCAATATTCCATTGATTCTCATATTCCTGTTTATCTTTTAGGAGATGGTTCACGTCTACGTCAAGTATTACTAAATCTGATCGGTAATGCAATTAAATTTACTCCTGCTGGTGGCGTTTATTTGTCAGCTAATAGTCAATTAATTGCTGATGATCAAGAGTGTACACAATATCAATTAATGATTAGTATTAAAGATACAGGAATCGGCATTGATGGCGATCGCTTGCAAAAACTATTTCAACCTTTCACTCAAGCTGATGCGTCCATTAGTCGCAAATATGGGGGTACAGGTTTAGGTTTAGCTATTAGTAAAAGTTTAGTTAATTTAATGGGAGGAAGAATTTGGGTAGAAAGTTTAGGAAACATTGCTGGTAATCCTCCTGATGATTGGATAGCAAATAAAAATAACTATCACCAAGGTTCAATATTTCATTTTACATTTATTGCTAAAGCTGTTTTATCTTGTGAATTAATACCGAAAGATTCCTCACAACCACCTCAAACTAAAGATATAAAATACCTATCTCCATTAAAAATTCTCCTAGCAGAAGATAATCTAGTTAATCAAAAAGTTGCCATATTTACACTCAAAAAACTTGGTTATATCGCCGATATTGCTAACAATGGACTAGAAGTATTAGCCATGTTAGAAAATCAATTTTATGATATAATTCTTATGGATATGCAAATGCCAGAAATGGATGGAGTTACAGCTACAAAAATAATTCGTCAATCTTCTCAAAATCAACCTTATATTATTGCTTTAACAGCTAATGCTTTAGAAGCAGATCATCAATTATGTTTAGATGCAGGAATGAACAAATTTATCACTAAACCTATTGTCATTGAAGAGATTAGCCGCGTTCTCTCAGAATATTCTCAAATCCATAGTTAAACACATAGGAATTTTTAATAATTTCTGAATAGCAAAGTCCCCGACTTTAAAGAAATCGAGGACTTGAAACCTAGAGATAACTCAACAAATTGCCCAAACCTTATTAATCATCATGTTCATCAAAAGGATCATCTAATTGCTGGCTTGGAGGTCCAAAAGATGTGTAAATTGCCATACCAGTAATAGCAACTAACGCCGCGCAAAAAGAAATTCCAATCACCGTAGCGGGTTCTAAGTCCATAAATTTAGATGTATATTATGAAAGCCATATTTATAGAAATTGACACTCTCAGCATCTTTAGAAGCTGAGATTATTAAGAGATTTTCACTCGTGAAGGCTGTGCCAAACAGCCACCATACACTCTGCTGAAAGCATTGTGCTTGCTTATTTAGTAATTGTAGCGAAAAGTATGGCAATTGTCAAGGTGTATAGTTTCCCTCTCAGGGTTAAAGCTACTCTCGTTTCCCACTTAATGAGAAATTTGAGAGGACTAATATTGAATTTTTAAATATACGTAGACTAGACAATGCCCACAATACTTAAATTTTTTCCAGACACAATAAAAATCAATCTGAAACTAAAATCATTTAAGAATCAATATTAGTAAAATTCTTAGTATTACAAAGATTCATTGCCTTTTCTACTCCCTGTTTAAAACTAAATTCAACACAGTCAACCACAAAGTTTAAGACTTGAGACATGACTTGATTTTCAGTAGCGGAAAATCGCCCTAAAACATGAGAAACAGTATGAGAATTATCTCCGTCTATTGCGCCCTTTGGTTTACCTATACCAATCCGCAATCTGGGGAAATTCTGGGTATTTAGGTGAGAAATAATGCTTTTCATCCCATTATGTCCACCAGCAGAACCGGATAAGCGTAATCGAGTTTTACCCAAAGGTAAATCTAAATCGTCATAAATGACTAATACTGATTCAGGCGGTAATTTATACCAATTGGTAACAGATTGAATAGCTTGTCCTGAACGGTTCATATAGGTTAAAGGCTTAAGTAAGCGGATTTTACCCTGACCCAGTGTATTTCCCTCACCAAAGTCCCCCTGAAACTTGCGATTTTCAGCCAGAGAAATTTGCCAAGCGCGAGCTAAAGTATCTATAGCTGCAAAGCCAATATTATGACGAGTTTGGTCATATTTGGGTTCTGGGTTTCCCAGACCAACAATTAGCTGGGGAATCACCAAAGCCGTTGATTTTAGTTCTTCATCTTTCATCCTTGTATGTTTTCCGGCTGGGTTTTTCCAGCTTCAATGTGTTTGTGTTCTAATTCGGCAGTTGTTTGGACAGTTTCCTTTAATTGTTCAGTTTCTCGTTTAAATTCGCTTTGAAATTCATTAGAAGCTTCTTGAAAACTGCGAATAGTTTTCCCAAAACTCCGACCAATTTCCGGTAACTTCTTAGGTCCAAAGATTAATAATGCGACCACCATGATTACAGCCATTTCTGGCAAACCGATACCAAATATATTCATTATTTTCTCCTGTAGACTGAAAAACCGCCACAGCTACCCTATGGCTTGGGGACTTAGACTAATTTTATCGCTATTTTTAGGCGTTTTTTTTGAATCATAAAAAAACCCGGACAAGCCGGGTAGGTAATCATGTTAGCTTGATGGCTGGATAGCCTTAACCGCCTAAACTGCGCCAATCAACAAGTACATCCTGAATTAACAGAGACTTGTTATAAACTTGAAGGATAATGAGCAGAAATACGAGAAATAAACCCATAAATACACCCATTAAAGGTGTTGTTCCCCAACCTGGGGCTACTTTACCATACTCAGCATTTAAGGGTCTGAGAACGTCTCCCAACCTAGTCCGTTGTGCCATAGTTCACCTAAGATCAGTTGCCAAAGCTTTTTTAAATTTTTTTAGACATTCCCAAACCTTTACAGACTGGGGATTCTTGGTTTTAATTAGCCTGTTTTAGACGAAACTAATTACAGGTTTAACAGTTTGTGATTACTAGTGTTTTTGTCACGAATAGTCACCCAAGCTTTTATCCGGTACTGGATAAGTTCCCGGTTGTCTCACGGTACATGGATGAATCCAAAAGCTGTTCTTAAATTATCGCAGTTTGTGATCTTTGTTTAGCGATATTGCCAGAGGTTTTCGCCACATTTACAAAAATACATGATTTTCGGTGTGTTGATGCGGTTATGGAGGAATTAACGAACCGCAGAGGCGCAGAGTACACAGAGGGAAGAGTTAGAGAGAGAGGGCTATGCGTTTGATACCGTCTTTGAGGAGGGGAACGTTAAAGTTGATGAGGAGTCCTAAAGTGCGCTTGGTTATTTTGAGGTAGGAGAGAAGTTGAGCTTCGTGAATGGGGGCTAGGGTTTGCACAGCTTTTAATTCTACAACTAAACAGTCTGCAACTAAAAAATCTAATCTACCTCTACCTACATCATGTCCTTTATATGTCAAGCTTATTGACTTTTCAACCTCATGATGTATACCCCGAATCATAAATTCAACCACCAGTGCCTCCTTATAGACTTCCTCCAAAAACCCAGGACCCAAAACCCGGTGTACCTCAATAGCAGCCCCAATAACCTCCCCTGTAAGCCAACTCATCTCCTCTCCTAACTCTCTTCCCTCTGCGTCCTCTGCGCCTCTGCGGTTCGTTTTCATCACATAATCCTTGCAAAAACAACTAATTACCAAATTAACCCAATTATCACCTCTACCAAACCTCTTACCTCCGTGTCCTCTGTGCCTCTGTGGTTCGTTTTCATTATAACTTCTTCTTACACACTGATAAGAAATGTGTACTGTGTTCTGAAGAAAAAGCCCGAAAATTAGCCTTTTCTATAAAATCCAAAAATCTTAGCCAAGACTCTTGTAATTTTAGAAAAAAGGGTTTATGATATTTCCATGAACCTTAGCCAAGGTTTTTGGAAAAAGCAATGTCAAAAATTATATACGATGTCATCCAACGCTTTGAGGTTGAAAACGGCGTTCCTCGCTTGGTTTCAACTAATATTCAGGTAATTGAAGGTGGAGAAGATTTGCTGTCTTTAGCCATTAGTTTACTAACTAAACTGGGTTTTTATGACAAGTTTGAGGAGAAGCGAACATCTCAATATATAGGATATCGAATTAAAAATCCTGGAAAAGGTTCTAAACGCTATCAGTTAATTTTTACACAGAGAAAAGATGGTTTATATATTTCTTTACCTCGTGATATATGGGAACCATATTTACTGTGTTTAAATATAACATATTATGAATGTAAATATCCTTTCATAGATCAATATTGGGTTTTACCAAGTAATTCAGACCTTTTTTTAGAAGAAATAGCTAATGAAGGATTCTGGACAAATGATCAAGTCATTGGTTATTTTAAAACCGTTGTTGATTATGAACCTCCTATAGGTTTTGAAGAAAGAGGAATCTGGGTACATTTAGAAGAAGATCAACTTTTTCCTTATACTTGGCAAACCAAAATTAAATTAAGAGAAGTTTTAGAAGAATTTATTTACCACTTTGCAAAAATATTAATGGAGAAAAACTAATGTCTGTAAAACCTAAAAGACTGGTTAATCCTTACGAAGAAAGAATGCTAGAGTTTCTCCAAACCTGCATAGATGAAAATTATAAAATTCATACACAGGTAAGCTTATGCTCATTTTGTGAATTAGGTAGCAGCCTTGATATTAAACTCAGAAACTTCTTCTTTAGCTCCAGTGTAGACGCTCTGATCACAAACAAAGACTATAAACCTTGTTTAGTTGTGGAATTTCAAT
>B570J13895_1000032_pt1 | contig 24245 bp, 24 predicted proteins | sample LakMenepilimnion_2_FD_13895 | JGI IMG/M metagenome (IMG submission 13895) | reverse complement strand
ACCATATTCCCGACGAGTCGAGTCAACTTCTTGAGAGCTAAATTGCCAGTAAATTGGCCATTCGTTCAAGCCACGAGCCATAACAGGTGAAACTGTTGTTGTAGTAATAGCCAGCGTACCAAGCACAATTGCTGTTTGTTTGATATTCATTAGATACTCCTTAAAAAAAATTATTAAATTGTTTCCTTTTTCTATGTTTAGAGTCTCATACAAGCCATAAACATTCCTACAAACAAATGTTAGTATTAATAAGCAGCCTAGATAAACCTTTGTTTACGGATGAATAAACATAGATTTGAAACAGTATTACAACAGCTAACACCAAGACGTAGAGAGGTGTTAGAGCTTTTTTTAGCTGGTAAAAGTGATGGATTGATCGCGCAATCTTTATGTATCGCTAAAACTACCGTCAGGCAGCATATTAGGAATATTTGTCAAGCCTTTAGTTTAAAAAATGACTTTGATGATGATTATTCTTCACAACGAGCCAATTTAAAGGTCTTATTTACTCAATACAAGCCTGAGTTACTACCAAAACCACTGGTTACAGAAGCCGGAAATCAAAAGAATGAGGGTATCTTACTATCTAATGACATTAATCCTAATACGCCTGATGTTTCTACAGACTTTAACCTATACTTAGAACATAATCAACTTAAACAAACCCTTAAAGAAGCAATAATAGAGATTTTTTCGGAAAATAAAGAGGAATTTTCAGCTATACTTACAGAAATAATTAAAGATATTGCCCTATCAAAAGCTTTTGAAGAAAGAGAATTAACAGATAGAGAAACGATAGAAGATCCATTATTAAATGTTATTGGTATTCTTTCAGGAGAACCAATATCAATAGATAATATTGATGAAGTTAAATTTCAACCCAAAACCCCTTGACACAAAATACCTAAAATCTTGTTTAACTCCTGAATATAATAATTATTCAAATCAATAAATATATCAGTCCCTTCCAACTTCAAGAACTTCCATATATCTCCAGTTGTTACAGCCCCATAAATAGTTTTAATTTCATTACCTTCCTGTTCATTAAACAATTGTGCTGCTAACATTGCTGCTGCACATTGACCCAAACCACCTTTAATATTTTCATTTTTAGCTTCTACAATAATTAGTACAGGAGCATTAATTGTTAACTGTTCCTTAGAACGACTGATAACAAAATCACAATAACCATTTAAACCTCTCTCAATATCAACATTAAAATCTGTACCAGAAAATAAACTAATTTGATAATTAGCTTTACGCCTAACCTCTAATAAAATTGGCGTAATAATCATTTCTGAGCGTGCTTTTTCTGTATTTATTGCTAACGCGAGTTCCGTAGTTTCTTCTAAAGTGTTAGTTAACTTTTCGCTGATTTCTATAGGTTCTACAGTAGCAAATAAATCAGCTTCTTCATTAATTGAAATATGAAAATTATTCCTAAACTTAGTTAAGCTAAAATCACTATAAGCCATTGCTCTTACCTAATTATTTTCAACAGTTTATCTAAAATTTAAAATCTCTTTGACTCATTTTTTTAGCTGTTCTCATTTGTTTAACCACTAGCTAAGTTATTTTATTGATAACAGGTATATCCCTAACTGTTACTTTACCATTACGTACTCCCGAAGTTTTAGGGAACACCAAAAAATAAATTACCCAATTTTGTGGGATGGGCATCCTGCCCGTCCTTGATGATTAGCGGGCAAGATGCCCGCACCACAAGAAATTTTTGGGTATTTTTTTAATTCGAAGTCCCTTAGCTACACTAGAATTATTTATGACAACATCAACCGGATTTTGTATTTTTAAACTAGCTTGATTAGATTTGGGTGCGGCTCTTTTAGGAAGACGGGGGAGGGGGTCAAACAACCATTGGTATTGGTTGGAGTAGTAGAGCAACGAGCTTGAGAGACACCTTTGAGCAAAGGAAATATTGAATAATTGTTTGGATCATACTAAGTGTATGATACTCTATGGAAAACTAACCTTTATACAGACAATTTGGCAATTTAAGATTTATCACGTACCTTATGAAGACAAGCTCATCCAATTCTTTATTGACAGTTCCTACAGGTGTATTGAGAATTTCCGAATTTACACCCCAGGAAATAACTGAAAACAATCCCATTCTCCTATCTTTAGTTATCCCTACCTATAAAGAACGTGAAAATATCGAAAAAGTGGTTAATATATTAAGTGGGTTATTGAATCAGGCTATTTCTGGTAATTATGAACTGATTATAGTGGATGATGATAGCCCAGACCGAACATGGGAAGTAGCGGAAAATCTCATTCCAGATTATCCCCAATTACGGGTCATGCGTCGTCAAGAAGAACGGGGACTATCTTCGGCGGTAATTCGTGGCTGGCAAGCCGCCAGAGGCAGTATATTAGGTGTAATTGACGGAGATCTGCAACATCCTCCAGAAGTTCTCACACAATTATTGCAGAAAATTGAGCAAGGAGCAGATTTAGCAGTAGCTAGTCGTCATGTCGACGGTGGTGGTGTAAGTAGCTGGAGTATAGTCAGACGCTTTTTATCACGTGGAGCCCAGGTGTTAGGATTAGTGATTTTACCAGGGGTATTGGGTAGAGTTAGTGACCCAATGAGTGGTTATTTTATGGTACGACGAAAGGCGATCGCTAATACTACACTTAATCCCATAGGGTATAAAATTCTTTTAGAAGTTATTGGCCGGGGACAGGTGGGAGAAATTGCTGAAGCTGGTTATGTCTTCCGAGAACGCACAGAAGGAGAAAGCAAGGTAACGTGGAAACAATATCTAGACTATATTCAACATTTAATTAGATTACGGGTATCTACTGGGGGACTAGGAAAAATTCGTCAAAAAATCAACTTTCCCATTGAGCGATTTCTCCGTTTTGGTGCAGTAGGATTTAGTGGTGTATTTGTAGATTTAACCATATTTCACCTCATGCGTACCGTGATTAATTTGGGGTTAACTCGCAGTACAATTTTATCCGCCGAAATAGCAATTCTCAATAATTTTCTTTGGAATGATTTGTGGACATTTGGGGATATTTCCCGAAAACAGACAGGAAAGCGACAGCGTTTCAAAAGATTCTTGAAGTTCAATATAGTCTGTTTAGCTGGGATAATCATCCAAACCCTAGTAGTCAATTTTCTATTCAATAGCTTGGGTATGAACCAATATATGGCCAAATTAATAGCGATCGCAGTAGCCACAATTTGGAACTTTTGGGTTAACCTAAAACTAAGCTGGCGAGTCACAGAAGTCAAATAAATCCATTAACTCATCTGCGTTTATCTGCGTTTAATTGTATTAGTTCTTTGATTAAACAAACCAGACATACTCATACCCGTTACCAACAGACCAATCAATCCCAAGCCATTTAAAATTGGATAAATTGCTTCTAAATGCAAAATTTCCCCAGTATGAATTTTCAACATTAAGTTAGATGAAATTCCAGTATTAATCGGCCATTCCTTAACAACAGTTACTAACATTCCCGTTAAAACAGTTAACAACAGCGGTAAACAAACAATAATACCAATAACACGATGATATTTACGAAATGCTTTTTTCATGTTTATCCCTTAGTATTGTTAAATTCAATTTCTACGTAGTTAAACCTTCAATCCTTCAAACCACAAAATACTAAACACCCCAGCAATAAGACTAACTAATAAATCATCAAAATGCAAAAAAGAGAACCGGAATAAATGGTATAACAAAGGAACATAAAGCACTAGTCCCATAAACACCACAATCCATTACTTCCATAACTACAAAATCATCCCATTTAACGATTTTACCCTGATTAGACTGCCATTAGACGAATATTGCAAAGTATTTCCCAATAAATTGCCTGTTCTTTTCAAGTTCTTTACTTTGCTGTTCTAGCCTGGGAAACATTAACCGTGAAAAAAATATCCATTAGGAGTTGACAATGAAGAATTTCAAACGAATGTTAATTATTGCAAGTATCAGCTTACTGACTTTAGTAGCTTGTAATAAACCTAAACAAGCTGCCACCGAAACTATCCCAGCACCGGCTTACAATTCTACAGAAAAAGCCCCAACTAAAACATCTGCAGCAGGTAATACAGATTTACTCACTGTAGTCTCCAAAACAGAAACCGCAGTTAAATCTGGTAATTTTGTGGAAGCTAAAAAAGAATTTGATAAATTTGAGGATGTATGGAAAGAAGTAGAAGATGGTATAAAAACTAAATCTCCTGATAACTATGAAAATGTAGAAAAAAGTATGGACGAAATTTCTGGAGAACTGAAAGCTGCTAAACCCCAAAAAGACAAATTAATCACAGCATTGCAATCATTAGAAAAAACAATTAATACCATTTCTAAGTCTTGATAAAATCTCAAATCCAATAATTTTAAATTGGACAACATTTAAATATAATCGGTTTTCAGTAGGGTGGGCAGTGCCCACCATTTTTAGATAAATTTGTAAATTAGATATTAGTTCAAATTGCTAATAATCCAATTGAGACTAGTAATAGGTGATCAAATACCTATTTTCATCCTGCCTGATACTGACAATAAATTCATGAAAAAGGTTTTAGCCATTTTCGGAAAATAGCAATATCGAGAGCAAAAGCAGCAAGAGCAAACCATAATATACTTTCTCCTGCTAAAATTAAAAAAGGTAAAATCGGATTATTTAGATGCCAACCAACTTCTATTTGAGTTAAACCCCGCACCAAACCAAAAGCCCAAACTCCACCAGTTTTGAGGTGAGGATTAGCATCTACGCGGATAATATAACGATAGGTGACACCAAAGAGAAAACCAGAAAAACCTGCTATAACACCATTTAATAACATCTGTAAATTTACTATATCAACTCCATCATAAATAACCAAGGGAAAATACTTATCCAACCATAAAACATTAATGAAGCTAGTGCCAAAGAAAGCCAAACCTAAAGATATACTGCCAATTACTCCCGCTTTGAGAGATTCTAACCTTTCTGCCATTAGTTCCATAATCTTGCCAAACCTCCCATCAATATAGTTAATGAATCAACCGCATTTTCCCAGTATGATAAATATTAGAGACCTTTTGTAATTATTTGAAAAGTAGAACTATGATTTTGACACTGGGTTGGGTATCACTGTTAGTTGTGTTTACTTGGTCGATTTCTATGGTAGTTTGGGGACGCAACGGACTATAGAGGAATCGTGGAAAGTCCATTTTTGGGTGTTTTGGCCTTATTTGGCGTAGTGCTGCTAATAGGAGTCACTGGTGGTGTTGTTTATCTAACATTAGCAGATTGGCGTGATCGCCGTCGACTCGAAGACGAAACCCGCCAAACTCGACGTAGCACTAGCAAACGAAAATAATGCTATTACAGCATATATAGCTGTATTTTGCGTTAAACATTGTTTATGTAGGGATAACAGCTAATCCTGTCCCTACATAATCTATATTTATTGTTAAAATAAATCCCCTCTCTAAAAGCAAAAGTCGGTTAAACCCGACTAATAATAAAATTATATTTTCTTCCTCTTCGCGCCTCCGCGTGAGAAAACCATTTCAGAAATACTCAGTCACAAATCCAATAAAATAGAAAAAATATACTTGTCTATAGAAAAAACTACAAACAAGTACAGTAAAAAATAACAGTAGTTTATTAAAAAAATAAAATTATTAGTCGTTATCCCATTCTTCGCGTCCGATTAAATCACCAATGCGATCGCGTAGTAAAAAATCACACTTTTCTAATTCACATTCTACATAAACCCACTCTCTAGCGGGAATGAACTGGCAAAGTGTATAAATTGGCTGTTGACGACCAACCATTCCCTTTTCCACCAGTTGGCGGGCTTCTTCCTGAATGATATTCAGAGAGTAGTAATTGTAATTGATAGAAGGCACCGTATTCACACTCATGGTTTTTTTTCTCACAAAATTACATCAAAGTTACATCAAAATTACATTTAGATAGGGTTTCCATTATTCGCTAGGAACAAAAATGGCAATAATTAAACCTGCGTTCAGAGTTTTGTAGTTTGCTATACGGAACTATTATCATTCTGACCCTATAAGCCTCCAAATTATCTAAAGAAATGTTAAGTTTGTCAACAAAGTATGACATTTATGGTAATTGAACTTCATATTTTTAAGATAACAGGAGTTAAGCGTACTAATCAAACCTAGATATTTATATTTTCAATATTTTGTATAAAAATACTAAGATCATATCATATTGGTTGTGATGTTAACTATACAAGTTAATATAGATTTACAGATTTTTACATCTATCCTCAGATACAAAATTGGCAACACCTATAATTCTCTAAACATAGGGAATTATGGCATTGCTGATTATCTCTGTCTAAGTTGCACCAACAGGTAAAAATTTGCAGATTTCTAGAGATTTTTGGCAGTTTTGTGGCAATCATTCAGCCATTTCTTCTGCTACCTCATCTTTACTTGATAATGTTCGTTTTTGCTCCAGTTGGTTTAATAAACTCAGCACCTTAGTACCGCGTTCTATAGAATGGTCTTCTACAAATATCACTTCTGGAGTCCGCCGTAGTCTAATTCTAGCCCCTAATTCACTACGAATATAACCCGTAGCTGATTTTAAACCAGCCATTGTTTCCGTCTTAGCTTCCTCCGTTCCATAAATACTGACAAATATGGTAGCGTGTTGTAGATCTCCAGAAACATCTACATCAGTAACACTGATTATTCCTGCACCTACGCGGTCATCTTTGATACCGTTAAGTAGCATTTGGCTAACTTCCCGTTTAATTAATTCAGCAACGCGGGAAACGCGGCGATTTGTAGCCATATAAATTCCGCCTTCTCACAGAGGTTTAATAACATGATTCTAAATACAAATCAGAGTAGACGGTGGTTAAGATCATCAACCGTAAACTCGACTTTTTCCTGGCTTTAACTAGATTGTATTTAACCCCAGCATAGCCCGCACGGTCAGGGTTACGAAAAAAAGACCACCGATAAACAAACCTAAAATAGCAATCAGTGCCACAGGACGCTTTAACAATGGAAATAGCGGTTCAAGGGTGTTTAGAAAAATACCCAAGACGATACTAATCAAGTATCGAGGGTAGCGAAAGACGTTATCCCAAAATCCATCAAACATTTGAATTTAGACTGCCTTATTATAGACTTTATTGATTAGTTAATTTTTAGTTTAATCGTAAGTAGATGGTAAGTCAAATCCCTAAACCAACTTACCCACGGCCATTTTTAAAGTGGTCTGGGGGTAAAACTAGATTAATTTCTTTCTAATGCGGTAATTTAGTAATATAAGAAAATTACTTTTTCATTAACCAAAGTCGGTTTTAAACGACTATAGTTTATTTATAACTCACTTAATAAAGCTAAAATCCTGATAAATCAAGACCGCGTCAAGCCCCCATACCTGAATATCGTTTTAAACCCATACGCCATAAAAAACGATTAGCACCTAAAAATATGAGAAACCAACCGATAATTGCTAAAAATCCTCTGGTTAAATCGACAGGTAGTCCTACCAAAATACTCGCCGGGAAATTAATCATGTAGGGAAAAGGTGTTAACATAACTATATTTCTAATATTTTCGGGAAAGACATCTAAAGGTGCTATATAACCCGATAAAAATAGAAAAAACAACATCCATAAATTTTCTAAAGCTGCGGCTCTTTCTGTCCAAAATGCAACCATAGCAATGGTATATTGTATGATAAATCTTAAAGCAAAAGCCATAATTACTGCTAAGATAAATAGTAATAAATTCGCCATACTAGGAACCCAAAAAGCTTGGGGATAGAGAACAAAAAAGAATATTGATAAAATTAATACAAAAGGCATTCGAGCGACTCTTTCACCTAAATGATTACTAATATGATGCCAAATTGGATCTAAAGGCTGTAATAATTTTGTGGAAAGTTTACCTTCTAATACTTCTTTTTCAAAGTCATAAATTACCCAAACCGTACTAATTTGTCTAGCCAGAAAAACAGCGAAGAAATATCGAGCAAAATCTACAGGTTTAACCCCAAATTGACCACTTTCGGCTGCTTGTACCCAAACACCCATCATAATCATTGGTAGAGAACCTGCTAGAACCCATAGGATTAATTCTGAGCGATATTCCAGCATATAAGCATAGTAAACGGACAATAATGTTAAGGCTCTTTTAATTGCTTTTTTCATGGTTATTTATAGGGACATGGGGGTGGGGTTTTATCAAATAAATCCTTTTTCAAAAACTCGGCCAATTACCTCTTCTACAGGTGGTTCTGTAACTGTTAAATCTACCACTTCTAAATCAGCTAAAATCTGGGAAACAGTGCGAGTTAGTTCTTCCTGTTGGACAATAAATCTAACTGTTCTTCCTTCAACCATTTGAACATCACCATAGGACATAAGTTTTTCTAATGGTAATGCTTGAGCTAACTCGACATAAATTTCTCGATAAGGAGCAAAACTTTCTAATAATTCATCTAAACTACCATCATACATTAATTTTCCTTCGTGAATTAATAAAACCCGTTGACACAAAGCTGTAATATCAGCCATGTAATGACTTGTTAATAATATTGTAGCTTGATAAAGTTGATTATATTCTTTTAAAAAGTCACGTACTCCCACTTGAGCATTAATATCTAAACCTAAAGTTGGTTCGTCTAAAAATAAAACTTGGGGACGGTGTAAAAGTGCTGCTAATATTTCAGCCTTCATTCTTTCTCCCAATGATAATTTTCGCACTGGTTGAGTTAGCTTACCTTCTAAAGCCAACATTTCTGTTAATTCCCCAACACGACGCTGAAAATCTTTATCAGAAATATTATAAACTGCGGCGTTAATTTTTAAAGAATCTAATGCTGGTAAATCCCACATTAATTGCTGTTTTTGTCCCATAACTAAGGTGATTTTTTGCAAAAATACTGCTTGACGACGAAAAGGAACAAAACCACCAACTTTAACTATACCACTAGAAGGATGAATTAATCCTGTCAGCATTTTTAAAGTTGTCGTTTTTCCCGCACCATTGGGACCTAAAAAACCGACAATCTCCCCAGGTTCAATAGTAAAAGAAACATCCTGAACAGCTTTAATCTGGCGATAAGTCCGACGAAAAAAGTGCGTAATTGTTCCTCCTATTCCTGGATTTTTAATGGCTACTGGATAGGATTTATTCAGATTTTCTGCTATGATAATTGACATAAAAAATTTATTTTTGCCTGATAACTTTGAGTTTCTTTCTTTTAATCATAATCTGACAAATGATCCTGCTTAAAAAATTGTAGTCAATAAGCAGGAAGTAGCAATTACTTGACTTGCAAACTATATTAAACCATAGCCATTTTTCCTCTAGCACTTAATAAATCACCAGGAGAAAAAACGCCATTTTCAGTAATAATTGCCGTAATTAACTCCGCAGGTGTAACATCAAAAGCAGGGTTATAAAATTCCACTCCTGGAGGTGTGAGGATAGTTTCACCAATTTGATAAATTTCCGCCGGGTGACGTTCCTCAATGGGAATTTGAGTACCATTAACTAATTGAAAATCTACCGTCGATAAAGGTGCAGCCACAAAAAAAGGAATATTATGAGCTTTGGCCACAATTGCTAAACTATATGTCCCAATTTTATTAGCAGTGTCACCATTAGCCGCAATTCTGTCAGCACCCACAACTACAGCATCAATTAAACCTTGTTTCATACAATGGGCGGCCATATTATCAGTAATCACTGTTACCGGAATCCCTTCTTGTACACATTCCCATGTGGTGAGCTTTGCACCTTGTAAGCGAGGACGAGTTTCATCTGCAAATACCCTGGCTAAACGTCCTTCTTTCCAAGCAGAACGCACTACACCTAAAGCAGTGCCATAACCAGCAGTTGCTAGAGCCCCAGCATTGCAATGAGTAAGAATAATTAGTTTTTCTGGGGTTTTCGGTAAAGCTGCTAAACCATGATCACCTATAGCTTGACAGGTTTGCAGATCTTCCTCATGTATCTTTTGGGCGGTTTCTAAAAGAGTTTGTTGAATTTCGGCCACTGTTCCCACGGTTTCATAGGCCGTTTGCATCATTTTACCAATCGCCCAAAATAAATTTACCGCAGTAGGACGGGTAGAACGTAACAAATTGGCCACTTTTTCCAGTTTACTTAAAAACTCCTGGTTATCACTTGTTTCAATTTCCCTCGCCCCTAAATACATTCCATACGCGGCGGCCACTCCAATTGCTGGCGCACCTCTAACAATCATGGTTGTAATGGCTTGTGCCATATCTTCACTGCGGTGAATCTCCACCACTGTATATTCACTAGGTAAGCGTGTTTGATCAATCAATAGAACCGAATTATTGCGCCAAATAACGGGATAAACCATATTGTCAATTGTTGGTTGTCTGTTGCTGGTTGTCAATTATAATGTATTCACACATCTTAGATTCCCGATTTTTAGAAATTTAGCCCCCTTTTTTAGGTAGTTCATAGATAAATTAAGTGTCTAATATCACAATTCAAAATTTTACCCATAACCTCTTTGTAAGTTAAACAATCTTATTATTTGATTTAATCTTCCAGGGTTGCCTAAAATGATATTTTGGCAATTATCAAGAGAATTACAAGCTTTTTAACAGCTAACTCACATCAGCAGTATAATATTATAAATAGCGAAATTTTAATATGTCTATCAAAGTTGGAGATACCGCACCTGATTTTAGTCTACCTGCCCAAAATGGCGAAAATGTCAGTCTGGTAGACTTTCGTGGTCAAAAATCCGTTGTCCTCTATTTTTACCCCAAAGATGATACACCAGGATGCACCGTAGAATCTTGTGCTTTTCGAGATCAGTATCAAGTCTTTAAGGCCGCTGGCGCTGAAGTTATCGGTGTGAGTGGTGATTCTCAGGACTCTCATCAAAAGTTTGCGAATAAATACAATTTACCTTTTACACTTCTAAGTGATCAAGGTGACAAAATCCGCAAACAATATGGCGCTACTGCTCTTGGTTTTCTTCCTGGACGAGTAACCTACGTAATTGACAAAAATGGGATTGTTCAATATGTATTTGATTCCATGTTCAATTTTAAAGGTCACGTTGAAGAAACATTAAAAACTTTACAACAGTTATAATTTGTATATTCCCATAGAAATCAAGTGTCAATTATGTTAGGTAGCATCCGTTAACTGTTAATAGATAACAAACCGGGAGGAGGAGTAATTTCCACTCGACGGGTTTCTAAGTCTACAACAGGGACAATTTCCATCACAAAAGGAATTAAAACAGTTTTTTGTGGTTTACCAGTGGTCAATTCTTCATTTTTAGCGATAAAAGCAGGATCAAATTTAACTTCCAATAAATCATGACCTGAAGGTAATATATCCACCACCGTTCCCACAAATTCCCCAGATGATTGCATAAAAACTGACAACCCTAACAAGTCTACCACATGAAATTCACCTGCTGCTAATTCTGGGCGATCGCTTATAGGCACAAAGAACCGACAATCACGCATATTCTCAGCTTGATGGCGATCGCTCACTCCCTTTAATTTAATCACATAAAGATTCTTGCCGTCAAGATATCGTCCATGTAATAATTCCACAGGTTGCAGTTCCGTTTCTCCTGGACGTAACAACCAGCGTTTTCCCGGTTCTTCAAAGCGTTCAGGAAAGTCAGTATTAGGATAAACCCGCAACTCCCCAATTAAACCTTGAGGTGAGACAATTTTACCAATTTCTAACCAATCATCAAGATTGGGAACTGAAGAGTTTTTGACTTTTCCCTCTACTCCCGGTTCTTTGCTCCCCTGCTTCTTTTTCGCGTCTTCGTGGTTCATTAATTAGTTAATTGCTCACTTTGTTTACATTTTACCACTTCACGGTTGTAAATTAAGTTAATTGGCACTAATTTTTTAGTTCCCTGTTCCCTCTCTCAATCAGTGAATTTAATTTTGTCAGACTACTTATAATAGAAAATACAGGGACTGAGTAAAAAATCTCAATTGTTAAATCATTTGAAGATTTGAAGTAATATCACTGACAAGATAATAGTATGCTAATTGGAAATTATGATCATCAAAAAATGAAACTTTTCACTACCGCCAAACGCGCATTTTTACATTCAATCGTGTTATTATTCGCATTCTGTAGTTTGCTATTAAACGTACCTACCGCTCTTGCTGCTTCAGTATATACTGCTCCTGTACAGTATATTGCTTATGCTACACCAACCCAAAGCGTTGAAGAAATTGACGAACTAATTGCATTTTATAGAGACCAAAAAAACGGTATTGCTGAAAACACCAAACTATCAATAGAGGCAAAAAAAGCACAGTTGAAAGAAATCAATTCCGAAATTAATGCTCTAATTAAAGATAAGAAAGCTTTACTAGCTAAACAGTAATAATACAACANACTCCCGCTATATACATCTAACGACTATAGCGGGGAGGTATGTTATATTTTAACAATATTGTTGCAGATAATCAACATTTTTTGCGTCTTCGTGGTTCATTATCTCGGCATTGCTGAATTGAGGTATAAAAATCAAATATTCTAGTTCTTAAACTGTTACTCTCAGCGTCCTCCGCGCCTCTGCGTGAGAAAAAAATCATACCTTCATTCAGCAACACCATTATCTCTTACACACTTACAGCCGCATTTTGATAAACTCGTTCAGCAACCTTCGCTAAACGCTGCATACCAATAGTAATTTCCTCATCACTACCTGTTAAACTAATTCTCAGACATTGGTGTTTATGTTCCCATTCCTCCTGCAAACCAGGGAAGAAACTACTACCAGGAACAAGAATTACACCCACCTTCTTTAATTCCTGGTAAAATTCCCAATCAGTCATAGGTAAATCTTTTAACCACAACCAGCCAAAAATAGCCCCTTCACCGCGATGTAAAAACCAAGGTATATTTTTAGGCATTGCTGCTTCTAATGTACTTTCCAAGACATCAAACTTTTGCTGGTAGAAAGGACGAATCACATTTTCCGCAATATTTGCTAGTATACCTGATTCTATCGCTCTAGCTGCGATCGCTTGACCATATCGAGAAGAATGAATTCCCACATTAGTTTGGAAACATTCCAAAACTTGAATCAAATTCTCATCTCCAATAGCCACCCCAATGCGTTCCCCAGGTAATCCCGCCTTTGATAAACTCATACAGTGGAGGATATTTTCCCCAAATACCGGAGTCATTTCCGTAAAATTCAACGCCGGGAAAGGTGGTGCATAAGCGGAATCTATTAATACAGGTACATGATGGGGTGCTGCTAAATCAGTGATTTTATTTACCTCATCATTAGTTAAAACATTACCCGTAGGATTACAAGGACGAGAGAAAATCACACAACCCGTACTTTCTGTAATCGAAAGTTGGTTAAAATCAGGACGATATTTAAATCTGTGTGAGTCCGCGTCAATATCTAAAGTTGGCTTGTAAGCAACCAAAGCTTCAGGGAACAAACAAACACCACCATAACCAGTATAATCTGGACTTAACGGCAAGACAATCTCTTTCAAATTACCATCTTCAGTATAGCCACCAAAAGCGTTAGCCGCATAAAAATAGATAGTTTGACTACCCGCAGTAATTAAAATATTCCGGTCAGTTAAGCTTAACCCATAACGCTGGTTAAAATCCTGGACAATAGCCTCAATTAATGGTGAATAACCTTGACTTGAACCATAACGACAAACAACCTCACCATATTCAGAACTAGCTAATAAATCCGCCGTACAATCGCGCCATAACTGTTCCACCTCTGGTAAAATCAAGGGATTACCAGCGCTCAAATTATATAATTCCTTTCCCTTACTAGCTCTGAGGGTTTCATTAATATCTTTCATAATCGCTCTTACGCCAGTTAAGTTGGACATTTGAGCGCCAATTTTAGTAAGGGCAGGTTTTATCATGTTTATTACAGACTGAATTAATCGCCAAAGTGGATAGTTGATTGAGTGGTTGCAGTTAAGACAAAATTAATTATAGTTGCCAAAACAACCACTACCTTTCACCAATCTAAACCAATGAATGCGATTTTAACAAAATATAACAGTTAATAAAGCCCCACTGGTAAAGGTGGGGGATTTCTCATGTGATAGATACTAATGTACTATACAGAGAATAATTTGACAAGTAATTAAAAATTCTCCTCTCTCTGGGACTCTGCGCCTGGAGCGTGAGATAAAATTAAAGGTAGAATCAAATGGAAATCAAAGCAGCATTAGCATACACCGCAGGTAAACCCCTAACCATTGAAACCGTACAATTAGCACCACCACAAGCCGGAGAAGTCTTAATTGAGATTAAAGCCAGTGGTGTTTGCCATACTGATGCTTTTACCCTGTCTGGTAATGATCCTGAAGGGTTATTTCCCGCAATTTTAGGACATGAAGGCGCTGGTATAGTTGTGGAAGTCGGGGCTGATGTTAAAAGTCTCAAACCTGGAGATCATGTTATTCCTTTATACACTCCCGAATGTCGGCAATGTGATTATTGCTTAAGCTTCAAAACCAATCTTTGTCAAGCAATTCGCGGTACACAAGGACGAGGTTTAATGCCCGATGGTACTAGCAGATTTAGTATTAATAGCGACATAATTCATCATTATATGGGTACATCTACTTTCGCTAATTATACGGTATTACCAGAAATTGCTGTTGCTAAAATTCGGGAAGATGCTCCTTTTGATAAAGTTTGTTATATTGGCTGTGGTGTGACAACAGGTATTGGTGCGGTAATCTATACAGCTAAAGTAGAACCTGGGGCAAATGTGGTAGTTTTTGGTTTAGGGGGGATTGGTTTAAATGTCATCCAAGGAGCGCGAATGGTGGGCGCGAATAAGATTATTGGTGTAGATATTAATCCCAAAAAACGGGCTTTAGCTGAAAAATTTGGCATGACAGATTTTGTAAATCCCCAAGAAATTACGGGTGATTTAGTTGCTTATTTGGTAGACTTAACAAAAGGTGGTGCTGACTATTCTTTTGAATGTATTGGTAACGTTAACACCATGCGTCAAGCCTTAGAATGTTGTCATAAAGGTTGGGGTGTCAGTGTGATTATTGGTGTTGCTGGTGCGGGTCAAGAAATTAGCACTCGTCCCTTTCAATTAGTAACTGGAAGAGTTTGGAAAGGTTCAGCCTTTGGTGGTGCTAGAGGGCGGACAGATGTACCGAAAATTGTAGATTGGTATATGGATGGTAAGATTAATATTGATGATTTAATTACTCATGTGATGCCGATTGAAAGAATTAATGACGCTTTTGATATGATGCACAGGGGGGAGTCTATTCGGAGTGTGGTGACTTTTTAGGTTTTATGGCTCACGCAGAGACGCTCCAGGCACAGAGAGGAGGAAAGGAGTATAAGTAAATTAATACAATTTAATACAATAAAACCAATCTCTTTTAAGAAACCTAAAATTACTGAAAACTTTTTTACTTTTGTCTTTTGTCTTGTTATAACGACAATTTTAACCTAACTTACTTAAAGCTGGTTAGCTTAATGCTGGGGGTTCTATATTAAAGATATTCAAAAGATTAAAAAGTTATTGATTGCTCATGATTTGGCCATTTAAACCCAACTTTCGTAAACAGATTGCGCGGATTGAAGTCAGCGGTGCGATCGCTGGTGCAACCCGTAGGCACGTCCTAGAAGCTCTGAAAACCGTAGAGGAAAGTAAATTTCCGGCTTTACTGCTACGCATTGATAGCCCTGGGGGTACGGTAGGAGATTCCCAAGAAATTTACAGTGCTTTGAAGAGATTAGCCAAAAAAACCAAGATTGTCGCCAGTTTTGGCAATATTTCCGCCTCTGGTGGGGTTTACATTGGTATGGGTGCAGAACATATAATGGCGAATCCAGGTACAATTACAGGCAGTATTGGTGTAATTTTGCGGGGAAACAACCTAGAAGTGCTACTGGAGAAAATTGGTGTTTCCTTTAAAGTTATTAAGTCAGGTCCCTACAAGGATATCTTAGCTTTTGATCGGCAACTAACAGAACCGGAACAAACTATTCTGCAAGAATTGATTGATTATAGCTATCAGCAATTTGTGGAAACTGTGGCACAGGCCCGTTCACTGACTGTAGAAAAGGTAAAAAGCTTTGCTGACGGCAGGATTTTTACTGGACAGCAAGCCTTAGAATTAGGTGTTGTAGACCGATTAGGGACGGAAGAAGATGCACGACGGTGGACAGCGGAACTAGTAGGACTTGATCCTGAGAAAACTCTTTGCTATACGCTAGAAGAACGAAAACCATTTTTGAGTCGTGTTCTACCGGGAAGTCGTCAAACTAAATCGGTTATTGGAGCGGGAATTGATTGGCTAGAATTTGAAATATCTACAAGTGGTTTACCTATGTGGTTATATCGTCCATAGTCAGTGGTCAATGGTCAGTGGTCAATGGTCAATGGTCAGTGGTAAAAACCAAAAATTGACAACGAACAACTGACCACGAACAACTAACAACTAAACAAATACAAAAGGAGGATTTTAGTAGTGAAATGGCAAATGCGAGCAATTCGTGGTGCAACAACTGTTGCAGAAAACAGCGTCGAAGCAATTCAAGATTCAGTCACGGAATTATTAGATGAGTTAGAACAAAGAAATAAATTACAACCGGAGGATATAATTAGTGTGACTTTTTCTGTGACGAAGGATTTAGATGCTATTTTCCCAGCAGCGATCGCTCGCAGTCGTCCTTTATGGGATAATGTAGCTATGTTAGATGTCCAACAAATGCACGTTGAAGGGAGTTTACCCCGCTGCATTCGCTTTCTAATTCACGCCAATTTACCGATTTCTACCCCAATTCACCACATTTATTTACGTCAAGCTGCTAAACTGCGTCCAGATTGGAGTTTACCCCAAACGTTACAAACTTCACAGCACGCAATGGAGACGAAAGTTTAAAATTGGCAGGTCAATAACATAAGTAAAAGTTAGCACCAAATGAGCTATTACAGTGGTGACGCGGCTGCCCAACCTGCTACTATTGGAGGGAGTATTTTCACTTATCGAGGTACTGGTGTATGTGTAAAATTAGATGCTTTTTTAGATGTTCTCTCTCAAGGTGAAGCGCCGCTGGTCATTGTCACCAGTGAGGGTTATTTTACGAAAATATACAAGTATGTGACGGCTTATAAGGGTTTTGTATTTTTTACAGAATCCTTAGACAAATTGGAATTTGCTCACAATATTGAAGTTATTTATGCCCAGAGTTTAAGCGCGAATATATAAAAACTAGCTGCATAACAGCTTAATTAGACTTTTTGTAATTGTGCTACTCTGGGGTCTATAATTTTCTGTCCTAAACTAACAAATTTAATCGCTACAGAAATCTTATTTCCTTCTCCAAAAACATGAGTAATTTCACCAATGCCGAATGACTTATGTAATACTCTATCACCTACCTGCCAATTCCCTGTAGTTCCTTGTTTACTTGAGTTTTCCGAATTTGTTTTAGTAAAACTACGGGTAACTTTATTTTGTGTATTTATTAATTCCGCTGGCAATTCATCGAGAAATTGCGATCGCATTGCCGGTTCTCTGGACCCATATAAACGTCTTTCTCTTGCATGGGATAAAAACAATCTTTCTTTAGCGCGGGTAATGCCAACATAGCACAAACGCCGTTCTTCTTCTAACAATAAAGGATCTTGTAAAGAACGATAACCTGGAAAAAGTCCCTGCTCTAATCCTACTAAAAATACCACAGGAAATTCCAAACCCTTAGAAGCGTGTAAGGTCATTAAAGAAACTGCTGTTTGTCCTTCTTTTAAATTATCTAAATCAGAACTAAGCGCTGCACTTTGTAAAAATGCTTCTAAAGAAATATTTTCTCCGGCATTTTCCTCTTGGAATTGCAGCATAGCATTATACAACTCATTAACGTTGCTAATTCTGTTATCAGCTTCATCTGTAGTTTGATCTTGCAATTCTTTAATATAACCCGAATCTTCTAAAATGCCTTGTAATATCTCCGAACCAGGGACTATTTTGATTTGTTCTTGACGATTTTGAATCATTGCAGCAAAATTATTTACCGCTTTTGAAGAACGTCCTGCTAAAGTATTTACAGAGGTTTCATCACTTAATATTTCCCATAAAGTTGTTCCTAATTGCTGGGAAGCGTTCACTAAAGCATCAATAGTCGCTTTACCGATTCCTCGTCTAGGCGTGTTAATAACTCGTAATAGACTTACAGTATCCGCTGGATTATTAATCACTCTTAAATATGAAACAGCATCTTTAATTTCTTTGCGATCATAAAACTTCATTCCTCCCACAACTGTATAAGGAATTTGATATTTAACTAATAATTCCTCAAAAGGTCGAGATTGGGCATTAGTTCGATATAAAATAGCAAAGTTACCCCAATTTAATTCCGGGTTTTGATGTTCTAAATTGCGAATTTGATTAATGACAAAAGCCGCTTCGGCCATTTCTTCGTCAGCTTTATGACAATAAATTTCCTCCCCTGGTTCTCTTGTGGCCTTAAGAATTTTATCAATGCGTTGAGTGTTATTTTCAATTAATTCATTAGCAGCTTGAAGAATATTTTCACATGAGCGATAATTTTCTTCTAACTTTACCATTGAACGGGTATCATCATCTGCCAAACCATCACCAAAATCTTCTTGAAATTCCAGTAAAATGGTAAAATCTGCCATTCTAAAACTGTAAATTGACTGGTCAGCATCACCGACAACAAACACAGACCGATTTTGCCATGTTAATTCACGTTTACGATTTTCTCCATTAGTCACCAAAAGCTGAATTAAAGTATATTGAGTGCGGTTTGTATCTTGATATTCATCAACTAGAACATGACAGAATTTGCGATACCAATAACTCAAAACCTGTTCATTTTGTTGAAATAATCTAGTAGGAATTAAAATTAAATCATCAAAATCTAAAGCATTATTTTGAGCCAGTTTATCCTGATAGCGATTATAAACATCAGCAATTACCCTACCGCGATAATTTGGTTGTTCATTTTCAAATTCTTGGGGAGAAAGTCCTTGATTTTTGGCATTACTAATAGCGTAGCGAATAGACTTTGGTTCAAATTTTTTACCATCTAAATTTAGATCTTTGGTGACAATTTCTTTAATTACACTTTGGACATCTGATTCATCAAAAATAGAAAAGTTTTTATTCCATTTTCTGCCTTTTTCATCTTGATATTTTTCGATATCAAACCGCAGAATCCGAGAAAATAAACTGTGAAAAGTTCCACACCACATATCTTTGATAGTTGTGCGGTAAACCTGTGATTTAATTAAACTTTGTTCATATTCTGTTAGCAAATCAAACTTTTTACCATGTTGTGAAATTGCTAATTGTTCAGCAAATATTCTTTGAATTCTTTCCTTCATTTCCCTAGCAGCTTTATTAGTAAATGTCACCGCGAGGATATTTTCAGGATTAACACGATGTTTTATAATTAAATTAGCAATACGGTAGGTAAGTGCCCGGGTTTTTCCTGAACCAGCACCAGCTACCACTAACAATGGTCCACAGTAGTGTTCCACCGCTTGACGTTGATTAGGGTTAAGATGACTAAGAAAATCAATATTTGTGGTCATAAATTATAAAAATGTCAAAGGTAAAATCACTGAAAAATATCAAGTAGTATAGTCGGTATTACCAAGCAAAACCAACATATATTAAGCAATCTCTGTTAAATCGGAAAATATTAATATTGTATTCGCTAGTACAATATAATATTTATCTACGGTAGACAATACCCACCCTAATTTTGAAGATCAAAAAATCAAAAAATCAAAATGGGGTACTATAGCAACTCATGTTACTAGATTTTGCGTCAAGTTTTGTCATACTTGTGAATAACTCTGGATTAAGATCAAATAATAATCTCTACTTTCTCACCCTTATCAGTGGTATAAGTGTCAATTAACAGCCTTTTGGCTGTAGATATCTGAGTAAGAAACTCAACTTTTGAAAATATGGAAGCAAAAATGCCAGAACCAGAATTTAAAGAAACCGAGTCCAAGGAAAAAACCATACCTGAAATTAACACCCAAATTGGAAATCTGACCAAACTTCAGCCTCCTTCCCAACCTCAAGAACAATGGCTGAAATACGGGCAGCAAGTTTCTGCTTTTTTTGGTACATTACCAGATTATGTAGGTAAGTTTTTTGGTCAATATCAGCAACCTATTGTTAGTATTGGTTTAGTTGTGACAGCAGTAGTCACAGTTAAGGTACTATTGGCTGTATTAGATGCTCTTAATGATGTTCCTTTAGTAGCACCTGCTTTTGAATTAATTGGAATTGGTTATTCTGTGTGGTTTGTCTACCGCTATTTACTCAAAGCTTCCACCAGACAGGAATTATCCGGTGAAATCACCACCCTCAAATCCCAAGTTGTGGGTAAAAACACTTCTCAATCTTAACTCACAAATTTAGATCATTTTAGATACCCGATTTCTTTAAAGAGTCGGGTATCTTTTTTCTTTTTTACTTTCTTATATACTCAAAACGGCTAGAAGTTGGACTTTTTTATCATACAAAGAACAAGTTTAAAGCCTCTCCAGTATTAAATATTATTCCTTTTCCCTCTCCTTTTAGGAGAGCGTTGGGGAGAGGTTTACCAGAGGGGTTTCATATTTGGTTAAACTATGAACCGTTTTCCGTATAAATATGGGTTACTGATAGCGTAGCGTTGACACCAATGAGCAGAGCTAAACCTTTTAATCTTCCATTTTAGTCATAAATTAGACTTTTTAAACATACTCTAATCTTTGAATTGCATATTTGAAGGGAATATAAGCTGTTAAAAATTGATAGTCGTCTTGACATTGGGGACCACCAATTTTAAAAAAATTCTAACTTGTCGCATAGATATAGGGCTTGACACTTGTAAGTATTTGTGTCAAACTTGTGATTGTATAGTCTTTAACTCAAAAGTGTTACAAGTTGTGACACCTCCTATTGCCTTCGGGCATTATTAATACCAATAACTAAATCTATGAATACCATACTCAACTCTGCCCTGACGCTGACATATAGCCAACTCAGCACTTTTTCTGGTTTAGATAATTTCTGGCAGGTTTTCGATACCGCTTTTGGTACACAATACAATCGTAGCGCAGCCGAAATTCTGCGTTTACAGTGGCTATCTAGTGATTTTAGTCAACTTCCGCAAATTGAGATTCTTGATAATAGCACTCTTGGCAATGCTAACGGCGCTTATGCCACCAGCACAAATAGGATTTATTTATCAGCTAATTTTATTGCAACTTCCACACTAGAAGCCATTAGCGCGGTTCTATTAGAAGAAATTGGGCATTTTATTGATGCTCAAATTAATCAAATAGACACCCCCGGAGATGAAGGAGAAAAATTCTCAGCATTGGTGCGCGGACAGAATTTAACAACTCAGGAATTAGACAGAATTAACACAGAAAATGATTGGGCAAATATTACTGTTGAAGGAAAAGTAATTGCTGTAGAACAAGCTGCACCAATTGTTTTAACAGTGACAACAACCGCAGATCAAAATGATGGTAGTGCTACTGGTGGTTTATCCTTGCGGGATGCGATTTTAATAGCCAATGCTGATACAATCAATGATTACATTATTGAATTGCAAGGAGGACAAACTTATTCTTTAATTTATACGACTACGGATTCTTCCAGCGGATCTTTAAATATTAAAAGAAATGTTACCATTAGAGCGGTAGGGAATGAAGCCGCAATTATTGATGGAAGTAAATTAACATATACATCTCCTTACTCTATTTTTGCTTTTGGTAATGACGTTTTCAGAGTTCGCGCTCAGGGAAATCTCACTTTAGATAACATCACTATCACCGGAGCAACTAGCAGTGCTATTTACATCGAGTCAAATGCCTCAGTGTTGATGCAAAACAGTACCGTTAGTTATACTTCTGGTCCTTTTTCTTGGGCTTATGAGTGTCCAGGAATTGAAAACAACGGTACTCTTACTCTTCAAAATAGTCGTGTTCATGGTAATACAGGAAATGGGATTATTAACTATGGGACAGCGGTTATTCGGGATAGTGATATTTACAATAACAAAGCCCTTGGAGAATTATCANAATCAGGAAGTGGGGGAGGAATTCTAAACGATTATGGTTCAGTTATTTTAGAGAATAGCCGGATCTATAATAATCAGGGAGTTATAGGAAGTGGAATTAAGAATGAGGGATCTTTTACTGGAATTAACAGTGTAATTGCATCTAATAGTGGTAGCAGTGGAATTAATAATGATGGTAAACTTGATCTGATTAATACGGCTATTGTTTATAATAGCAGTTCTTTCGTGGAAGGGGCTGGACTTAATAATTCAGGTACTGCAAACCTCATCAATACGACAATTAGTAACAATACAATGTCAGGCTATCCGGGAGGTGGGATTGATAATGATGGTATTTTAAATTTATTTAATAGTACCGTTGCTAATAACACAGCTAGTAGCGGTGGGGGAATTTACAGTCGTTTAGGCGGACAAATTACCCTTAAAAATACAATTGTTGCTGGTAATAANGCTAATTCTGNAAAAGATATTTATGGATCAGTTACAGGTAACAATAACAACCTAATTGGTAACTTGACGGGAGCAAGTGGAACTGTTGGCACAGGAACAGATATTGTTAATTCTAATCTTGGACTGGGAACATTACAGTATATTGGTAATACTTATATTCATCCCTTGCTTGCGGGTAGTCCTGCCATCAATGCGGGCAATAATTCCCTAATTCCTGCTGATACACAAGACCTTGATTCTGATCAGAATACAACTGAAATAATACCATTTGATCAACGTAATTTACTCCGAATTTTCGGAACTACTGTTGATATTGGTGCTGTAGAACTGTCTAACGGAAGTGGCACAAATACTCTGCCAGAAGTTGAGGGAAATAATACTTTTGCAACGGCTCAAGTAATTGCTAATACAAGTTTTAATCGTCAAGTAGTCGCCGATATTCAGGATTTTAATGGCAGTAATATTTCCACCACTTATGATCACGTTACTATTCTGGGAACAGGAGATGGCACATTTGATTTATATCGGTTTAATGCGCTTGCAAATACTCAGTTAGTTTTCGACATTGACAACAATAATTTTGATACCATACTGCGACTTTGGAATCCCAATAATAACCAATTATTAAGCAGTAATGATGATGGTATAGAAACCGGAAATACTGGTAACAGCACAGCATCATTTCTCACCTATAAAACACTAACAACAAGTGATTATGTGATTGGTGTTTATCGCTATTCGTCTTCTGCTTTAACACCTCCAGCAACAGGAGATAGTTACACCCTACATCTTTCGATGTTAAATGATGCTGTTTTTACCCCAATTGAATCAGCAGGTAATACTAAATTAGTCAAAGATGCAGCCAACAAATACTTTACCCAAGTCGGAACAGCTACTCCAATTGCTATTAAAAACGGTGTTCAAATTTACGAAAATATCTATGCAGGATGGCAAATTCTAGCCGCAGAAACAGTTAATAGTGAAAACCAAGTTATNTGGAAAAATGNNTCCCAAGACTTAGCACATCTTTGGCGTTTAGATAGTAACTGGAATTGGGTTTCTACCGAGGCAATTTCAGGCTTAAATTCCGCAGCAGCTTTGACTNAAGAAACTGTTTTTGGTATAGATATTAATGGTGATGGTGTGACAGGTAGTCCTTCTAGTCTAACTCTGACAGGCACTAGTGGTAACGATATCCTCATCGGTGGTGCAAATAGTGATACCTTCAATGGTGGGTTAGGTAACGATACCCTGTATTTAGGTTTAAACGATAATTCTGTAGATAACGTTAATTACACTCTTGGTGATGCTACAGATACAGTTTACCAATTTGTGCGCGGTGTCGGTGGTGATAAACTGAATTTTACAGGTATTGCCAATTTTGATGTAATTACATCAGGTACTTCTACATTAGTGCGAGTTGGTGATGGTATTGCTGCTAATACTGGTTTTGGTACTGGTCAATTATTAGTGACTTTATCAGAGACATCTGGTTTTACTAGCACCAATGCGAATATCAACCTCTTTGGTGGTAATTTCTTGTTCAATTAAAACGAACTTTAGCTAGAAGACAGGTAATCAATTCTCTGTCTTCCTTATTTACATCATCACCCCATAATGTTTCGCTAAAAAACGCAAAAACGCCACCGAAAAAAGAGATTTATGGTATTGACAAACAATTTTAAATATGTTATGCTA
>B570J13895_1000015_pt1 | contig 31271 bp, 33 predicted proteins | sample LakMenepilimnion_2_FD_13895 | JGI IMG/M metagenome (IMG submission 13895) | reverse complement strand
CCACTAGTATCTGGACTCTTTAGAGTCAGTGGTGCTGCTACTCAGTCCATTACACCAACTACAGAAATTGGATCTGGTTCACTATTTACATTCATAAGTTCAACAGAATCCGAAACAAATTCTGAAGTTGGAACTGAATTATTCAGATTCTCTGGTCATCTTGTTGAAAGAAATACAGAATCTTACTTTGGAACTGGATCTCTGTTCACATTCTCCAGCACAACAGAAGCATTCAGTCCAAACCCCCCTGTATCTGGTCTCTTTAAAGTTCTTGGTTCTGCTACTGAATCCTATACACCAACTACTGAGATTGGATCTGGTTCTGTATTTGTTTATCAAAAAGTACAAATACTTGATGCAGACGATAAGGGAAGACTCGTATCTGCATATGAAAGAATAACATTTGATGAAGTAGGAATACCAAGATCTATCAATATTAGTGGTAGGGTTGGAATTTACTTCCAGTTCCGTGAAACTGGATCTGGTTTACTGAGAGTAAATGGTAAAGCAATAATTAGACTCAAACCGATTCATATTGGTGAAGGATTCTTATATGTCAATGGTTCTGGTGCTGAATCAATTACACCAACTACTGAGATTGGATCTGGTTCACTATTTGCATTTGTAAGTTCTTCCGAATCTGCTGGTACAAATCCACCAGAGAACACTGCTCTATTTAAATTTAGAGGATCTGCGGTACAAAGAAATACCGAATCTTATGTTGGTGTTGGAATTGAGAGAATCAATGTTGAATCTCTAGTCTTAATCCGACCAAGATATCCAGGTTCTGGATCAATTTCTGTTACTTCTACATCCACTGATAGCAGAAACTATTCATTCATTGGATCTGGAAATCTATTTGGATTTGGAAGTGCTTCAGAGTACTTAACAAATGCATATAAACTTGAGAATTTAATAATTCACATAAGAGGTTCTGCTAAGGAAACAAATTCTGAATCCTACGTTGGAACTGGTTCTGTATTTACATTCCAAGGAGCAACAGAATCTAAAGGATCAAATCCACCAGAAAATACTATTCTATTCAAGTTTACTGGTTCTGGAACTGGAAAAACTCAACCAGTATATGTTGGTCAAGGAAAAACTAAAATATCTGAAGGTTCTGGTCGTCCAGACAAAAATAATAAGACATTTATTATTTCTGCAGAGGAGTCTTCCTCGGTCAGGACTATTCAAAAACCAGTACTTACCAAAATACTTGGTTCTGCAGAAACATCTAAACCAACAGTTTACAAAGGAAGAGGGAGATTATTTGGATTTAGTGGAGCATCAGAATCCACTTCATTCAGTCCAGATGACACAAAAGGTCTATTTAATATTTCCGGAACTGCAATTGAGAAAAATACAGAAGCATATAGAGGCTCTGGTACTATATTCTCAATTATTGGATCTTCATATTCCGAGACTGCGGTAGTTAAGGGGCAGACAAATCTATTCAGAGTTACTGGTTCTGGATCAGAGTCCTTTAGTGAAGGTAACTATACAGGATCAGGACAAATTGTTACTTCAGTACAATCCAAGTCCGTTGTTACATTCACACCAAAATTAGTAACAACATTATTTGAGTTTACTGGAAACGCACAGGAAAGAAATAGTGAAGCATTCCGCGGTTCAGGAACAATTGGCATATTTGTAAGTACAGGAAAATCTGTATTTTATGATTATAAAGTATCCCAAAGAGCACTTAGAATTTTTGGAAATACCTTTGAATCTTTTGCAAGATCTAATTATAATGGCAAAATTAACGCACTACTCGTTGGAGAATCACAAGATAGAAAGAAAAATTATGTTCAACCTAAGAAAACTAGAATATTCATAATATAATTTAAAAAACACATTTAAAATAAATGATAAATAAAAATATAGAAAAATACCATGTCTGCTGATAGATGGCAAATACTAAAAGGGTACAGTTCAGAAGAGGTTCCGAGGTTGAACACACAACATTTACTGGTGCAAATGGTGAACTTACAGTAAACACTACAAATAACTCGGTTCACGTTCATGATGGAATTACTCTCGTGGATTTGAATTATTAAAAAGAGATTTTTCGAACTCAATTAGTGGAACTATAAATGGATCTCTGTCTGTTTCTAATTTTTTCCAAGTTTCAGAATATGTTCAATTTGGAAGTACATTAACAGTTGCTGGTTTTGTTGGTCTATCTTCGGATGTCACTATTGGTAAAAATTTAGGAGTAGGTCACAGTTTAACTGTTGCTGGATTTGTTGGTTTATCCTCCGACCTAACCATATCAGGAACCACTGGTATTGGTTCAGACCTAACAGTTGGTGGAAAGGTATCTATAGGAAATAGTATTTTCATAGGTTCTGTCGCAGGGATTGCATCAAATACTACAATTGGTGGTTCTGTAGGTATTGGATATTCATTAAATGTAGGATCTTCACTGAATGTTGGAACAAGAGCTGGAATTGGGTCAAATGCTACAATAGGTGGATCCGTTGGTATTGGTTACACATTAGATGTTGGTTCCAATACTGAGATTGGAGGAACATTATCAGTAGATGGATTTGCTCAGTTAAATGATGGTTTAAATGTTATAAGAAGTGTTGGAGTTGGACAAAGTTTAACTGTTGATGGTTTTGTTGGATTTGGATCTGATTTAATTGTAACAAAAGGGATTACTGGTAAAACAGGTATTCTAAGTGCCCTAAATGTTGCTGGTATTTCTACTTTAGAATCAGCAATCATTAGTGGATTAAACTATCCAATACTTGATGGACAACCAGGACAGGCATTAGTTACTGACGGTGCCGGAAATATTGCATTTGGTGCTGGTGGTTCTGCTGCAGAAAGTAGAATCAGAGTATCAGCAAATGAAGGAAGTGATGATAATGACGGAAGAATTCTTCCAGTAGCAACAATTAGAAAAGGATTAGAACTAGCATCACAAAGATTAAAAAATACAGTTGCTAGTAGATTTATTGATGGTGCTAATTTATTAAAATTAAATAAAGAATTTATTAAAGGGGAAGTAATTGGTTATATTAAAAATCAATACCCATCTATAGTTGGTGATCCAGGGTTTAATGAAACCAACGCAAACCTTTATATTGGATATTTTATTGATGCACTTATTCATGACCTTTCATACGGTGGAAATTCAAAAACTGTTACTGCGGCACTTGCATATCGTCAACTTGTTAGGACAGCATTTGACAATAGACTCACTGAAACTATTGCTGCTTTCCAACACATTATAACAATTTCAAGATATATTATTAATAATATTCCAGTACCAACAACATACCAAATAACATTTAGTCAAGTATATGATTTAAACGTACCATATGATTCATCAATTAGTAGAACTCAATATGATTTATTTTCTTGTGCTAATGTTTGGTCTGCAATTGGATCATTTGTCGGAATAACTACAAATGTTATTACTAGTGGTGTTGGGTTTGCTCCATCAAAAACATATCCTCAACCAGAAACATTAGATGCAGTTACTGTTTTTGTTGAGGGTGGTGATTATATAGAAAATAATCCAGTGATTGTTCCTGATGGTGTTTCTATTGTTGGAGATTCTCTAAGAAACACTGTTGTTAGACCTTTAAACGCTGGTGAAGATCTATTCCGTCTAAGGAATGGTTGCTATTTGACAGGATTTGCAATGAAAGATTATGTTGTTGATGGTGTACCTCAACATACATTTGATTATGCAGTTGCATTTGATGATCCATTTGATCCAACAGTCAGTAGAGTTGGATATGCTGGTAGCATTGTAAATGTTGTTGAAGCATATTATAATAATATTACTGGTATTACTACAATTACAACTGCAGATCCCCATGGATTAATTAAAGGACAAGTTGCAAGATTGTCTGGACTTGGATTTACTTGTGCATATAATGGTGGAATTGGCACCATTTTCTATCCAGAATCAAATGTAAGTGGCCAACGTGATTTTGATGTTGTTTCTGTTGGATCACCTGTAGAGTTTACAATTAAAGCTGGAATTAGTACAATCCCACATTTTTATGCTGGTGGAGGAACTTCTCGACTAGGAAAGGCAAAAATTACACTATCCCCATATGTACAAAACTGCTCAATTCTTTCATTCATAGGGGCAAATGGTGTTCTAGTTGATGGGTCTAAGATTCAGGATAATAATATTCCAGCAGTCCCAGAAGAAGCAGAAAAACCACCAGTTGGGGATATTCCAACTCAAGGCAAATCGATGGTTGCGAATGCCTTTACTATGGTTTCCTTTGGTGGTATTGGTTGGAGAACAATTAACGATGGATATGCTCAGGTTGTTTCTTGTTTCCAAATCTTCTGCCGTTATGGTTCACTAACTCAGTCTGGTGGTTACCTATCAATTACCAACTCCGCAACTAACTTTGGTCTATATTCATTAAGATCCACTGGTTTCAGTCCAAACTCATTTACATTTGATAGGGGAAGAATTGCAGCAACTGGAGTTTCTGGTGGATTACAAACACTTAAAGTGGTTGGTTTGGGAAGATCTGATCAAGATTTATATGTATTAAGATTCTTCAATAATAATAACAATGATGTAACTTCAAACTTTAAACCACTTATTACAACTCAACAATTTAATGTTGCAAGTTCCATTAATACTGTAACAGATACAGTTACAATCCCAGGTCACCCATTCATCAATGGTGAAAGTATCATATATCAAGGAAATGAGGGATGCAATTCCAAAACAAGTAATTGACGGTCTAGTAAGTGGAAACCAGTACTATGTTCTTTATATTGATGCAAGTTCATTCAGACTTTATGAAGATGACAGTTTAACAAGGCTAGTCTCTCTTGGTTCAACATTTGTTGGTATTAATACATTTATTAAGAATAATCAAGATTTCTTTGCAGTTGAAATTATTGAAGCACATAATAATTATCAAAGAGTAAGTCTTGCATCAACTTCATCCACATTAAGATTTGTTTCAGGAAGACAAGTCACTCAGGCGATTAGTGGAGGACAAGCAGTAGGTATTGCTCTAACATACTTGCCAGCAACAAGAACACTAATTGTTTCCAACGAAGAAGTTGCTGGTGTAAGAAACATATTCTCTGCTTCCGGTAATGTAATCCAGGATCATAGCGCAGTACCTGTTTCAATTGGAGTTACTGCAGTAGTAGGAATTAATACTTACTTCACAGTAAACACCAAGGTAGACTCAACAAATCCAGGAAACGTAATTCCAGATATTGGGGATCTACCAGAAACTTATAAGTTACACTTCCACAGACCATCTATTATTAACTCCTCATCTCATACTTGGGAATATTCGGGGTCTGGTACTGATTATAATGCACTCCCACAAAACGGAGGTAAAACAGACCCAGCAACTGAACAAGTATTTGAGCAGGGTGGTCGTGTTTATTCCTCTGGTACAAATGAACTTGGTGACTTTAAGATTGGTAACTTCATTGTTGCATTTAACAGAACAGGAAACATCATTTTTAACAACAAAGTAACAATTGGTCAGTTAGACTCTCTGAGATTGAGCCTTTCTGGTGGTACAGTTATTGAGGAATTTTCTACAGATACAAATCTCGGAGAAACTGAAATTGGTGGTCCACTAAACAGAAGAGTTTCAACTCAACTTGCAGTTAGAACGTTCTTAAATAACAGACTAGGAGATTTCATTGATCAGAATGTAAGTACTAGTGCGATTCCTAATGCAGTTGTCAAATTGAATGCATCAGGACAGATTAATGCTGACCTGATTCCACCTAAAGTTGTTAGTTTTATTACAGTAAATACACTTGGCGGAAGAACATCATTAGTTAACCTCATTCCTGCGGCAAATATTAGGCAAGGGGATACTGTTGCAGAACCAGAAAATTCCTATGTTTTAGTTCAAGATACAGTACAAGAATTCTTAATTCTTGACAGTTCAACTAGAAATTATAGATACTTTAATGGTGATACTGTTGTAAGTACACTATCTGCTGGATCTGCAATTGGTATTGTAACTGCACCAACTTCTGTTGCTTATGGTACAACTGGTTTGGTTAAAGGTGTTGCTTTAAATCTCAATGCACTTAATGGTGGATCTGGTTACACAACTCCAGGAATTTATACTGGTGTTACATTAGACAGGGCAACTGGTATTGGTACTAATATCACAGCAACTATCACAGTTAGTGCTGCTGGAACAGTTTCTAACGTTGCTATTAATACTGGTGGAAGAGGTTATACTGTTGGTGATATTTTAACACTTAATACTCCAGCACTAATTGGAGGAAGAACTGGTGGTTCAAACTTCCAAATTTCCGTTTCTAATGTTGAGACTAGACTATATCTAAGACTCACAAATAATCAGAAATTCCCAGGTTCAATTGTTGTTCCAGACTTTATTGTAGATAACGATGCGGTAGCAATCTCTACAAGTTTGAGAGTTGGTGTCGGAAGAACATTTAATCCAACTGATACAAATACCGATGGAAGTGTAGACTTCTTCAATAATAGAATTCTATTGACATCAATTCCATTTAGTAATGGTGACCCAGTTGTCTATAGCAACGGTGGGGGAAATACTGTCGGTGGTCTCATATCTGGAAGTACATACTACATTAAGAGAGTTGGAATTACATCAGTAGAATTGCATAATACTTATGCATTGTCATCTGCAATTTCATTGACATCAAGTGGAAGTGGGACTCATGAATTAATAAGATATCCAATTAATGAAAATAGAGATACTTTTGTATTTGCAAATCATGGACTTGCAACTGGTGATGCAATTAGAGTTACTGGTTCTACTCCTACGGGAATTACAACTGGTGCCTTCTTCTATGTTGGATCTGCAACAACAAACGCATTTACATTCCACACAACTCAATCAGATTCAACTCAATCGACTAACGGTGTAACTCTAAATGCAGTTGGTATCACTTCAGTTGGAATTGGAACTACTGTTATAATTACAAGACAGAATGTTAGATATTCTGCAACAGTAAATACCTCTTCCGCACTTCTATCAAATTGGTCACTACTTGCCAAATCTGATATTGATGCTGCTAATATTATTTCGGGAACTATTTCTCCAACAAGACTTGGTTCTGGATCTGCAACTCAGGATACCTTCTTGGCAGGTAATTCTGCATACCAAAGAGTTATTAAGAGTGTTGGAATTGGAACTACTCAGCCAATTCAAGCAACTGCAACAAGTTTTATATCAGCTCCAGGTGGTGTTGGAGTTAATACTTATTATGGTGATATTAATATCTCACTAAATCGTGTTGCTTCATCTTCTGATACATTCTCAACTCTTGGTGTTTCCAGATTCAAGACATCAACATTCTCAATTGGTGCTGATGGTCAAGTAAGCATTAGGAACTCTGCTACGGGTGATGTTGATGCATCAACTCTTGGAGGACAAACCCCAGCATATTTCATCGATCCTGCAAATCTATCTGCTGCTGTACCAATCACTAGGGGTGGAACTGGATTAACTGGTCTTCCAGCACTTGGAGCAATCCTAATTGGTAATGGAAGTGCATTCAACCAAACAACAAGTCCAACTTTCACAGGAAACGTTGTATTTAATAATGGCATTGCGATTAGTGGTATAGTAACAGCAACAAGATTTGTATCTAACGTTGCTCAGGGAACTGCTCCAATCTCTGTTGGTTCTTCAACTCTTGTTACCAATTTAAACGCAGACTTTGTTGATGGGTTAAATGCAAACAACATTACTGATCAGATTAATAGAGCAAGAACATTTGCTTACTTTATGGGATTTCATAGTTGTTATAAATAAAAATAAGGAAAACTTTAATTAATGAATGAATAAATATGTCTGGAATTTTAGGACAATCTGCCCCATTGGCAGCAACTAACACAACTATTTACACTGTCCCTGCCAATACGCATGTAGTGGCAAATATTAGTATTGCAAATAGAGCATCCACTGCTGTCACTGTTCGTATTGCATTGGCAGCAGCACCAACTCCAACAAATGCTGAGTTCATTGAATTTGATACTACTATTCCAGGATTTGGTGTCTTGGAAAGAACGGGTCTTTCACTTCAATCTGGTAGATTAGTTGTAGTATTTGCAAGTAATGCGAATACCTCAGTTTCGTTATATGGAATTGTGCAGTCCACCGTGTAAGGAGGAAACTTAAATGGCAAGGTATATTGGAAATATTCCATATAGAGACCCAGATGAAGAAGCATATAACTTTAGAACAAGACCATATACTCGTTCTACTGATATGACGTTGGATGGTAATGGAAGGGTATCTTCTGTTACTTATGGTGATAAAATACTATCAAGTCTTACATACGACATAGAAAACAAAGTCACAGGTTATGTTGAAACTATAGGGTCTTCTTCATATACATTCACTATAACATATAATGCTGATGGTGATGTAACTTCAGTCACGAGGACATAAAGATGTCAATAGACGTTTTAGCATATAATTCATTAAGTGCTGAGATTAAACCCCTAAGAAATGCAGTTAATGCATTGCAATGTTGCATTGATACAACAAATGCATCAATATCTGCAGTTCAAGGTTCTATTACTACACAACTTGCTTGCTGTGCTTGTGTAGAGGCACAAGTTGCAGCAAATGCCACGTCCTTAGTTGCAAATGCAGGACCAAATCAAGCTCATTTGTGGTGTTTAATACCAACTGGTTCCAGTTGGACTGGAGGTGTTTTAGTTTGCGATACATCTGGAAATTTTAGATGTGGTGCAACTTGTACTTGGACAGTTCCGGGTGGTGTAACTTGTGCTAGATTCCAAATATGGGGTGCTGGTGCTGGTACTGGTTCTGGTTGCTGCTGTGGTGGATCATCTATAGGTGGAACAGGTGCATATGCTTCTGTTATAATGCCAGTAAGTGCTGGATGGACATATACTCTTTGTGCTGGTTGTGCATTCTGCTGTTATGCTTGTAGAGCACAAAATGATGCAGATGGTTGTGCTTCATTCGTTACTGGATGCAATCTAAGTAATTTCTGTGCAGAAGGTGGTGAAGGTAGTATGTTCTGCGAAGCAATTACTAGATGCATAATTGGAGCAGCAGCAAATAGTTATTGTATGTATTTTGGTTGCTTATGTAATAGTGGATCCGATTTTTGTTGGAGTAACTATTCCCTAGGTAGCCAAACGATGTGTTGTTGGGATCAAATTTTGCCCATGATATCTTCTTGCAAAACCTACTTCGGATCTGCTACAGGAGGAACAGTATATGGAATTAGGGGATCTTTTGGACTATTTTCAATAGTATGTACTGGAGGAATATGTGTTGCTCACCCTCCAATTTATGGTTTCCCATCAACTTCTTGCTGCAATTGTCAAGTTGTATTTAATTATCGTCAAGGAATGGCTAGATCTGCTTGTGCTGGATTTATGCAGATACCAGGTGCAGGTGGTTGGGCAGGATTTAAGTGCGGTAGTAATGTAACAAACTGTGCTGGAGATGCAGGAAGAATGGGAATGGTTTGTGTTTCATTCAGATAATAAAAATACTCAATAAATTTTATAAATAATCAAAAATAGACCGGAAAATGATAAAAGAATTCACTTATCCACTCCCAGATGAATTATATATAGAGGGAGTTTCTGGAAAAATAACAGGAAGTTTTACTTATGATGGTCCCGATTCAATAACGGTTTTTCTAGAAGAGTCTGGAGAAATTCGTTATATTGAACCAAGAATCACTGATGATATGGACCCAAATTTAATAAAACAAATTGATCCAGAAAAAGATTCAGCAGCTGCATACTTACTAAATCATTATTTTCTAGATGACATTTCTCGTCAATATGAATTTGAAGATATTGAAATGGAGAATGGAGATATTTATAAAAACCCAATCAATCCAGATTTGACTGATGCATATGAATTAGTTTATAATTTCGATAAAGAAGAATGGGAACTAAAGCAAATACTTAGAAAATTAGTTGATCCAGCAGGTCCAATTGCTAAAGAAAGGAAAGAATATGTTTTAAAATATTATGAGAAGTATGATTTCGGTGAAGATATTAACACAAAAATAACTGAGTATCTTTCAAAATTAGACAACATTATTGATAATCCACAACTACTGATGCCTTGGAAGTACATTAATATACCAAAAAGAGATGTTCCAAAAATACCTTTAGATATTGCTGCAGAATTTTCAAAAATTCCAGGAAATGAGGTTTAATTAAAATGGATGTACTAAGATACAGTGCAACAAATGCAGAAACATATTTAAGAACACAGTGTACGGAAAAAACTACTTGTCTACCAACTAGAACAACTTGCTTATCAAATAGTAATGCTTGTTTAAGTACAGTTTGTTCTCAAGTTTCCGCATTGCAAGCAACTGCTGCTGCAGTAGGTCCAGAGGCAGGTTGTTGGGCTACATTTATAGAACCTTGTTTACTAAGAGAACCATTCCGAACTGCTTTTTGGTCTTGTATTCCTGCTGGTTCCGGTTGGACTGGTGGAATTAGGGTCTGCAGATGTGCCGGAAATCCCATATTTAACTATGGATCCTGTTGTGCTTGGACAGTTCCTGGTGGTGCAACTTGTGCTAGATTCCAAATATGGGGTGCTGGTGGTGGAAGTGGGGCCGCTGGATGCTGTGGTGGATCAGTATTTGGATCTACAGGTGCATATGCTTCTGTTATAATTCCAGTAAGTGCTGGGCAAGTATATACCCTTTGTGCTGGTTGTGCTTTTCAGTGCTTTCCAACTAGACTCTCAGGAACTGGAAGATTTCCTGGTTGTCCATCATTCGTACTAGGAACTGGTTTGTCAAACTTTTGTGCCAATGGTGGACAAGGAAGAATGGGAACTTGGATGCAAATGTATGGCAGAAGAAATCCAAGAAGACTTGCAAACGTTGCTTGGAACTACGGGTGGTGTTTGTGCGGTCAAGGAACTTATTTTTGTGCTGCAACTAGCAATTCCCGCAGTAATGGTGAAATACCTTATGTTGCTGGGGCATCTTATTTTGGATCAACAACAAATAATTCATTAGTATACGGAATTCGTGGAATGTGGAACAGAGCTTGTTGGGAACCTTTTCAAGGATATTTCGTGCATCCACCAATTTATGGATTTGAATCAACTTCTCAATGTTGTTTTACTTGGACTGCTACTTGTTGTGGGAGAACTTGTTCTGCTTGTTGTGGATTTTTAGCAATACCTGGAGCTGGTGGGGTACCAAGTACTTCCACATTTCAAAATTATGGAGCTTGTGGAGATATGGGGAAAGGAGGAATGGTTTGCGTTTGCTTTAGATAATTTAAATTATTTTTTATATTATGCATTTATTTTTATTATCAATAAACAACTCAGGATCAAGCATCCTCTATGAAAAGATAAGACAGTCAAAATATACAACAACTTTACCCGATGAAGGGCAGTTTATACGGGGGTTTTCTGGACCAAATCCATTTGTATTAAACTGCCCTTATATGTTCTCTGAACGATATCATGATTTTTCTTTAGAAAAAAATTATGATTGGTTTTCAATAAAAACTCTTTGGAATTCTTTTTGGGAAGAAGATTTAATTAAAGTTGAAAAATCTCCTCCAAATGTCGTAAGAGCACATATGCTCAAAAGACATTTTGAAAACTCGGAATTTATCATCCAAGTTAGAAATCCATATCAAATTGTAACTTCAATTTTAAAATTAAGACCCGACATTTCAATTGAAAGATCCTGTGCTCATGTTGCATCTTGTTTTTTTGAGCAGTATAAAAATTATTTTTCATATACCGATAGAGTTGTAAAATATGAAGATATGATTTATGATAAAAATAAAATTAATAATATTTTTAAAGATCTAGGTATAAAAGATTTTGATTTAAATTCCGAAAGTAATCCAGTAAAGCACTATAAAGAAAATAAAATTACAAACTTTGATAAAAAAATTCCAGATGATGTTTTTAAAATAGGGAAAGAAATATTTCAAGCAGTTAAATCTGAAATTAATTTTTTTGGGTACGATTTATGAAATTTGAAATTAAAGAACTATGCGATGTTGATGCAGATTTATCTAATTCATTGCTAGATTCTATAGATAAAGATCATTGGAAAATTAATACAACCAGACAGAAAGTATATGAAGTTCATAGATTTACTGAAACAATCCGTTTGAGACACGTAAAGAATTTGGATTTTAATAACTTTAAATTTGTAAATTATGAAATGTTTGACTTCTATAAACCAGTTATAGACAAATATTTAAAAATCATATCAAAATACTTCGAAATAAAAGATTATACTGCTTTGATTGTTAACCTCAAACCAAAAGGAATGATTGATACTCATACTGATGGTGGAAGTAGATATTTTCAATTAGGACATAGATTGCATATTCCGATTAAAACAAATGAGAATGTATTTTTTACTGTTGGTAATATGAGAGAAAATATGAAGGTGGGAAAGATTTATGAGATTGATAATCTAAATTCTCATAGTGTAGAAAATCACAGTACAGAAAATAGAATTCATTTAATTATGGACATTTTTGATAAAAATATTAAAGAATTTCCAGAATATTGGATGAATTAAACAGTAATAAATAATTTTGATATTGACATAATAAACCATTGAGGATTTATCTTGAATGAATAAGGCATTTTTTATTAATGGTGGTGCAGGGAGAGTTCTTTGTTCTATGCCAGCATTAGAATCATACGCAGAGAAACATGAAGACTTTATAATTGTTTCTGAGGGATGGAATGAACTTTACTCTTGCAGTAAAGTTTTAAGAGATAAAGTTTATCCAGTAAATCATAAAGATCTTTTCGAAAAGCACCTAAAAGATAAAGAAATCATATCCCCAGAACCTTACAGATTAAATGCATACTTTAATCAAAAATGCAATTTAATCCAAGCATTTGATATAATTATTAATGAATTAACAGAAATACCCAAAAACAAAAAGATAAATTTAGAATTAAATAAAGCAGAGCAAATTACAGGGTATAATATTGTTAATGAAGTTAGAGAAGTAGCAAAAAAAGATAAAATTGTTGTTTTTCAACCATTTGGAAGTACTGTTCAAGCAGAAAGAAATTTTATATTTGATGCAAGTGGAAGAAGTTTTGAAGTTGCCAATGTTATTAAAATAATTGAAGAGTTGAAAAAAAATTATGGTGTAATATTGATGTCCCAAGTAGAAATACCAAATTGGCAGGAACTTGGAATAGCAATGCCCCAAAATGTTAGTTTACCCCAATGGGCAGGAATTATAAATGCTGCTGATTATTTTCTAGGGTGTGATAGTGTAGGTCAGCATATTTCTTATGCATTAAATAAACCATCAACAATCGTAGTTGGATCAACTTATCCTGAAAATATTTCATATCCAAATGAAAAAAATTTCCAAGTCATTGATAATGGAAAAAATAAAAGAAAATATAGTCCAATTAGAATGACTTTTGATGACTGTAGGGATAGAAACAACGAAGATCTTATGGTTCTTACAGATGATAAAATTAAGGAAATAGTAAAATCTATCCGAGATAAAATTGGTATAAGTAAAGTGAGCAATGAAACCCTTAAGTTAAATGGTCTATCGGGTAAAACTGAAATCAGTAAATTAAATCCCACATCAAATTTACCAATAACCAATTTTAATGGTTTTCAAAAACCAAAATTGTCAAATAAAAAGAAACCAATAGAACAAATCTTAGAAATAAACGACATTAAATCTTGAGGAGGTAAAATTATGAGTATTATTGTTTCTTGTGCTCGTGGGCATAATGCCAGCACCACTTTGCTTATTGATGGTAAAGTAATCTTTTATGTTGAAGAGGAAAGACTTTCTAGATGGAAGCATGATGGAACACCTCTTCTTGGATTGTTAAAGGTTTTTGAATATGTAGATCATATTGATCATCTAGTAGTCTGTCATACCCATAGACATGGACCAGAAATGGATTGGACTGGAGAGGATTTATATCAGGGATGGATTCGTAAACTTTCTCGCAAAAAGTTTGAATATCAAACTCATTTTATTGATACCATTCATCATGAATTGCACGCTTCTTGTGCATTTTTGAATTCAGGATTTGAGACTGCTGCTTGCGTAATTGCGGATGGTGCAGGTAGTTTCTTGCAAAGTGACGCATTTTCTGGTATTGCATATGAATTTGAAACAATTTTTAAAGCAAAATATCCTTTAGAATTTGATACTGTATATAAACATCTTGGAACAAAAGAACCATATGGTATTTTAGATATGGGAGGAGATGGGAAATATTTCTTAACTGAATATCCAGGTCTCACTAAGACATATGAGGCAATTACAGAATATTGTGGTTTTTCTTGCATTGACGCAGGAAAAACTATGGGTCTTTCTCCTTATGGTAAAGAAAATTTAGATCTTCCGGAATTGTTTAGGGGTAAATGGGCAAACCGAGAAGTTTTTGTTCCAAACTATCCTAATGGATCTCGAATTAATTACGAAAGATTTCCTATCTTATTTGAAGATTCCAAGAATCATAAGAAAGGTGAATATACTCAGATCCAAAAAGATATGGCATATTCTATCCAAAAGGAAACTGAAAATCGTATGATTGAATTGATTCGTAAAGCACACGAAGAAACTGGTGAAAAAAATATTGTCGTTTGTGGTGGATATGGTTTAAATTGTGTTGCAAACTATAAGTACTGGAAAGAATTCCCAGACCTAAACATTTACTGTGAACCCATTTCTCACGACGGTGGAACATCTATTGGTGCTGCAAAATACATGTATGCCAAGATAAATGATCTTGAAGGACCGATAAATCCTCAGACTTCAATTTATTATGGTCCACAATATGATCCAGATACTTATGAAGATTATCTGGAGGGTCTAGAAGTTTCAGATACCTCTTATGATGATGTTGCTAAACTAATTCGTGAAGGGACAATCGTAACTATTTTCCAAGGAAGGTCTGAAGGTGGCCCAAGAGCACTTGGCAACCGATCAATACTATTTGATCCCACGATCAAAGATGGAAAGGACATTGTAAACCAAGTAAAACGTCGTGAGTTTTTTCGTCCCTTTGCCTGTTCGATTCTGAAAGAAAAAGTGAATGAATGGTTTGATCTTGCAGGTCGTGAAGAATCTCCACATATGATGTATGCAGTTGATTGTCTACCTGGTGTAGAAGAAAAGATCCCCTCAGTGATTCACGTTGATGGAACCTGCCGTATTCAGACAGTAACCCAAGAGCAAAATGAACACTACTATAATCTGATTAGTTCTTTTGAAAAACTAAGTGAAGTTCCCATCCTCTTCAATACTTCATTTAATCTTGGTGGTGATCCTCTTGTAGAGACTATTACTGATGCGATTGATACTCTACAAAGAAGTGATATTGAATATCTCTATCTTCCTGAGATTCAGAAACTAGTTAAAGTTCCTAACGAATGAAAACTGTTTTTGTAAATGGAACATTTGATGTCCTACACACAGGACATCTTTTGCTATTTGAATATGCAAAGTCTTTCGGAGATCATTTAATTGTTGCAATTGATTCCGACGAGAGAATTAAAGAAAAAAAGGGACCAACAAGACCCATCAACTCTCTCTGGGATCGTGCTTTTATGCTATCTAATTTATATCACGTTGATGAAGTTAGGACATTTGACTCCGATGAAGACCTAGAAGAACTTGTGAAATACTACAAACCTGATATAATGGTGGTAGGATCTGATTGGAAAGATAAACCAGTCATAGGTTCTCAATATGCAAAAGAATTAAAGTTTTTTGATAGAATAGATGAATACTCCTCAACAAAAACAATTCAAAGTATTATTGATAGGAGATAGTTGTGAAGATGAATATATTTACGGCAGGTGTGAACGGATTAGTCCTGAAGCACCTGTTCCTGTAATGAATTTTTCTAGAATAGAAAAAAGAGCAGGAATGGCAGAAAATGTTTTTCATAATCTAAAATCATTTGGATTAACCGTTGGATTTTTAACAAATTCAGAAAAAATTATAAAAACAAGATTTATAGATGAAAAATCAAATCAACAGATACTTAGAGTTGATAAAGAGAATAAAATATCCCCTTTAAGTGAGAAAATAGATTTTAATTTTTTTGATGCTATTGTTATATCTGATTACAATAAAGGATTTTTGACTACAGATAAATTATTTGAAATAGTTGAATCTACTGATATCCCCATTTTTATTGACAGTAAAAAAAATAATTTACCAAACAAAAATAATTGTTTTATTAAAATAAATGATTTAGAATATGGCAATTTAAATAAAGAAGTTCAGTTAGATAACTTAATTATAACAAAAGGATCTATAGGATGTTTTTACAAAGATAAACTATATCCAGCAGAAAAAGTAAATGTCTATGATGTAGTTGGAGCAGGTGATACTTTTCTTTCTGCTCTTGTTTATGGGTATTTAAAATTTAACAGTATAGAAAATGCAATAATATTAGCAAATAAAGCAGCAGCAATTGCAGTACAGCATCCAGGAACTTACGTTTTAACAACAGAAAATGCCAAAGATTTATGTAATTGATATTGATGGTACAATATGTACTAATGGTGATTGTTCTTCATGCAAGTATGAAGGAAGTATTCCAAAATTAAATAGAATTAAAAAAATTAATGATCTATATGACCAAGGAAATATAATAAAATATTTTACTGCTCGTGGAATGGGTAGATATAATGATGATGCAGATAAATCAAAAGAAAAGTTTTATTCTTTAACAAAAATGCAATTAGATATTTGGGGATGTAAATATCATGAATTAATTTTAGGTAAACCTTCTGCAGATATATACATTGATGACAAGGCAATAAAAGATGATGAATTCTTCGGAGATTAAATTTGTACCAAAAGGATGGGGATTTGAAAAATGGATTGTAAATACTGAAGAGTATTGTGGGAAACTTCTTTATTTTGCTAAGGGAAAGAAATGTTCCTGGCATTATCATGAATTAAAAGATGAAACTTTTTACATCCAGTCTGGGAAAATTCTTTTAAGGTATAGTGATTCGGATCAAATAGAAACAGCAAAAGAAGTAGTATTAGAGAAGGGAGATAAGTATCATATTTATAGAGATCTTAGGCATCAAATGTTTGCTCTTGAAGACACAGAATTATTTGAATTTTCAACTCAACATTTTGATTCGGACAGCATTAGATTAGTTAATGGTGATTAATTTATGAAACAATTATATTTTTTAAGTGGAATGCAGAGATCTGGTTCCACACTACTCTCTTGTATTTTAAATCAAAATCCAAATATATTTTCATCAAAAACTAGTCCACTTTTGGACATTTTATCTTCTTGCGAAAAGACTCTTAATGAAGTTTATAATCAATATACATTTGATTATAACCAAAAAAATAAAAATCTTATTTTGGGAATTTTAAATTCTTATCATGATGATGAAGAAAGTCCTATTATCATAGATAAGCATCGTGGTTGGGTAGGTTCAATAGATTTAATAGAAGAAATCTATACACCCAAAATAATATGCACTAATAGATCAGTACCAGAAGTAATTACATCCTTCATTAAGTTAATTGAAAATAATAATTCATTAAATAATTCGATAGATAAAGCATTAAGAAATAGTGGATTTCCAATAAGTATAACAAATAGGGCAGATTACATTTTTCACAATTTTGTAAATAATCCAAGACAAGCAATATTATCTTCTATTGATAAGTATAGAAATTATATTCATATGGTAGAATATAACGATATTATAAATTACCCAAATGAAACTTTTTCTAAGATATATGAGTTTTTAGGTATAGAAAAATTTAAACACAACTTTAGTGATATAGAAAATACATGTAAAGAAGAAAAGGATATTGCTTGGGGAATAGAAAATCTTCACGAAATTAGAAATAAACTACAAAAAACGAGTACCCCACCAGAGGAGATACTCGGAAAAGAATTGACAGAATATTATCGTCAATTTGACATTAAGTATTGATTAACTGTTTTAAATTTATAACTGCCAGTCCATTTCATATCCGCACAAGTATAATCTTGATATTTACCTTTAAGATGTTCGGGGAAGTTGATATATTCAATTTCCCCTTTTTCTTTTTCAGCAACTAGTTCTGCAACTTTTTGAAAACTTATCGGACTTCCTGTTCCTAAATCATAAATTCCAGATGGTTGATCATTATTTAAAACAATGTCAATAATATCATCAACACAAATAAAATCTCTTAAAAACTTGTCTGATCCTTTGAATAATTTTAGTTTTCCTGTTTCTTTGATTTGTTTGGTGAATTTGCTTATTGGACTTGCCTGGTCTCTTTTATGATCTTCCCCTTCACCATAAACATTAAAATATCTAAAACCTTGAATACTTGAAAATTTATCTAAATTATCTTGAACAAAATAATCTATTTGCAGTTTTGTAATTGCATAATAATTTAATGGATTGATTACCTTTAAGTCCTTTGTTTGATTTCCATATACTGATGCTGAAGATGCATACTTTACTGGAATTCCATACTTAATTGCTTTTTCAAATAGAAATAAAGTAAATGCCACATTAGAGTGATGAGAGTTGTTATATTTTTTTCAGTAGTACTAGAAATTGCTCCTTGATGGAGTATTAATGATACTTCATTCCATCTATCAAAGTTACTAATAAAACTATATGCATCATCCTTTTCGACTTCTATTATTGGATCATTTATTTTCTTTAGAAAATTTTTACCAATAAATCCTTGACTTCCTGTTAATATTATCATAATTTTGTTTATTTTGTATTATATCATTTTTTTGGTTTTTAGTATACTTATAAATATTTTTATATAGTAGTAGTCTTTATAAATGGCACAACCATCTTCTAGGGCAGAGTTGAAAGAATACTGCCTCAAGCAACTAGGAAAGCCAGTTTTAGAAATCAATGTAGATGATGATCAGATTGATAATCTGATGGATGATGCTATTCAATATTTCCACGAAAGGCACTTTGATGGGATCGAAAGAGTATTTTTAAAGCATCAATTACAACCAGGAGAAAAAGATATATTAAGATCTGGGAAGGATATAACTACTGCTTCTTCCTCAGTTGGTATTTCTACAGTATCTTGGGAAGAATCAATCAATTTCCTAAAATTGCCCGATACTGTTATTGGTGTTAATAGTGTATTTAAAGTCGATTCTAGCACTATTTCTAGTGGTCTTTTTAATATCAAATACCAAATCTTTTTGAATGATTTATATTATTATGGTGCATTAGATCTTTTAAATTATGCAATGGTAAAAACTCATTTGGAGGATATAGAATCTTAACTCCAGATGTTCAATTAAGATTTAATAAAAAACAGCACAGATTATATTTAGATATTGATTGGAAACAAGTCGATCCAGATACTTATATAGTTTTAGATTGCTATAGAATTGTAGATCCTGCAGACTTCCCAAAAATCTATAATGATTTTTGGTTAAAGAGATACCTAACTGCACTTATTAAAAGACAGTGGGGACAGAATATGATTAAATTTAATGGAGTTCAACTTCCTGGTGGCATAACATTGAATGGTAGGCAATTATATGAAGATGCAATACGAGAATTGGAAGATATAGAACAAAAACTCAAGTCAGAGTATGAAATGCCACCTTTAGATCTGATAGGTTAATATGTCCCCACTAAATCCATATTTTTTACAAGGATCTCCAAGCGAGCAAAGACTCGTTCAGGATTTAATTAATGAGCAGCTTCCATTTATGGGCAAGATGTTCTTTATATGCCAAGAAAGATTATTAATGAAAAAAAGATAATCAAAGAAATTATTGTTTCTAAGTTTGATGATAGTTTTAGATTAGAAGCTTACATTTCAACCTTTAATGGATTTGGTGGAAACGGTGATATTCTATCCAAGTTTGGAGTAAGAAGCACGGATGAGATTACTTTTATTATCTCAAAAGAAAGATATGAAGATTTCATTACTCCCAAATTGGGTTTATTTAGAGATCCAAATGTTAAATTGAAAAATAGACCAGAAGAGGGAGATTTAATTTATCTTCCTCTAGATAATGCATTGTTTGAAATAAAATATGTAGAGTTAAAAACACCATTCTATCAATTAAATAACTTGTATACTTATGAATTGAGATGTGAACTCTTTGAATATGAGGATGAAATTATTGATACTGGTATTGATGATGTTGATGAAAATGTGAAAGATTTTGGTTATATTGCAACAATACAAATGGTTGGTGCTGCTGCATCTACTGCAGTATTGAGGACTGTTCTTGCTTCTTCTTTAGCACAAGGAGTTCCAGAAAATTCAATTAATTCTATTGATATTTTAAATGGTGGCAGTGGATACAAATCACCACCTATAATAGATATTGATAGTCCTGTTGGTGGTGGTATCACTGCGACTGCAGTTGCGATATTAGATCGTGGTTCTATAAGTAGGATTTTAGTAACGAATCCCGGTATAGGATATACCATTCCACCAAGAGTTAGAATAAAATCAAATTCCTCTAGTGGTTCTGGTGGTATAGCAACTGCAATAATAACACCTGGATCATTGGGACCAATACAAATAGTATCTGGTGGAGTTGGATATTCAACTGCTCCTATTGTAACAATTGCTCCTCCAAATATATTCAATTACCCCCAATCTTATGTAGCAAAAGCAGAAGTAATTGTAAATTCATCTGGATCTATTTCTTCAGTAAGATTCTCCAACTCAGGTATTGGATATGGAATAACTCCTTCAATACAAATAACTTCTCCTATTGGAATTTCAACCGGAGATTATGAGTTTAATGAAGTTGTAAGGGGAGTTTCCACGGGAACAAGTGCCTATGTAAAAGATTGGAATTATGATTCAAGAATACTGAAAGTATCAATAATTAATGGAAGTTTTGCATTAGGAGAAACTATAGTTGGAGCAGCAGCAAGTTATAAAGTTCTTTCCATAGACACTGACAATATCTATGATAATTTTGCAGAGAATAAAACAATTCAAGAAGAAGCAAATACAATCATAGATTTTACAGAAAGTAATCCTTTTGGCACTTTCTAAATAGTAAATAAACGTTACGTAAAATGCTTGGAACTTATTATTATCACGAAATTATTAGAAGGACTATAATATCTTTTGGTACGCTTTTTAATAATATTCAAATAAAACATGAAAATGAAAATGGTGATGATATTAGTTTAATTAAAGTCCCCATTGCATATGGGCCCGTACAAAAGTTTCTAGCAAGACTTGATGAAAAACCAGACCTAAGAAAAAGGGTTGCAATTACATTGCCAAGAATGTCATTTGAAATGACAACAATACAATATGATCCGACTAGAAAAGTTTCAACAGTACAAACGTTTCAGGCAAATAGATCGGGAGTTGGTCCAGTAAAAGTTTACATGCCAGCACCTTATAATATTGGCATTCAACTTAGTATTATAACCAAATATCAAGATGATATGCTTCAGATCATCGAACAAATTCTTCCATTTTTTCAACCACACTTTAATTTAAGTATAGACTTAATAAATTCAATTGGAGAAAAAAGGGATATACCAATAGTTTTGGATAATATTTCAATGAGTGATGATTATGAGGGTGATTTTTCAACAAGGAGAAGTTTGGTATATACTTTAAATTTTACAGCAAAAACATCTTTATTTGGACCAATATCAGATTCTTCAGACAATTTAATTAAAAAAGTTCAAGTTGATTACTACACAAATACAGAAACAAAAAATGCATCAAGACAGCTAAGATATGCTGTGGAACCACGAGCACTTAAAGATTATGATAATGATAATACAGCAACATTGGCACAAGAAGTAAATGATATAATTACTCAATTTAATATTTCGGATGCATCGGCATTGGAACAAGAAACTTATATTATGATAAATGAAGAATCAATGTATATTAAAAATATTGATGGAAATAAATTAACAGTTTTGAGAGGACAGAATAATACGACTCCTGCAATACATGAAGAAGGTGATGCAATAAATGTCATTAATAGTATGGACAATCAATTAATTGAGTATGGTGATGATTTTGGTTTTGATGAAGAAAGATTTGATTTTGGTGACGGAAGAGTTTATAGTCCAAGAAAAGGTGCTGATGTATGAAAAATGATTTTGATGCAATAAATGATTCTTTAGATATCGAAGCATCTTCGGTAGAGAGGGAAATTGTCTCAGAAACATCTAAGATAATTAAGTCACCCAAAAAAGGAGATGCTGAAAGTGATTATGATTATGATTATACCAGAGGTCAATTATATTCACTCATAGAAAAAGGACAAGAAGCAATTGATGGTATTCTTGAAATAGCACAACAATCAGATTCTCCTAGAGCATTTGAAGTTGCAGGTCAGTTAATTAAGAACGTTGCGGATACAACAGATAAGTTATTAGACCTTCAACAAAAAATGAAGAAGTTAAAAGAAGAAGACCCATCAGCACCAAAAAGTATTACCAATAATAATACGTTATTCGTTGGTTCTACAGCAGAACTTCAAAAATTATTGAAGCAAAATATGACACCAGCAGAAGATTCTAAATAATAATTAGAGAACTTATTCTTAAGAATGAAAACTTTTTCACAATTTCTTCTAGAAGCAACTGACCCAAAGGGACCTATCAAAAAGTATATGTCCCCAGAGGAGATTGCGAAGAAGCATAAAATATCTCTTGATACTCTAGAACCAGAATTAAAAAAAGGAATTAAAATAGAGAGTGAGCATACTGGTGATAAGAGAATGGCAAGAATGATTGCCCTTCAGCATCTGGAGGAACTTCCAGACTATTATACAAGATTGAAAAAGGCAGAAAAGGTCAATGAATCGAAAAGTGGTGATAGTTCTCTGCGTGACTGGTTTACTAAGAGTCGTGCTTCTGATGGCACCCCTGGTTGGGTTCAACTGGGTGGTAAATATGCGGGAAAACCCTGTGCCAAGCAACCAGGGCAAACCACAAAACCAAAGTGTGGTTCCAGCAAAATGAAGGCAGCACTCTCCGATAAGGAAGAGGAGAGTGCATTTCGTCGCAAGAATCGTCAAGACCCCAATCCAGACAGGGAAGGTGCAGCAAAGATGGTTGCAACAGAGGAGAAGGATGCTTGCTATTCAAAGGTAAAATCTCGTTATAAGGTTTGGCCTTCTGCATATGCTTCTGGTGCCCTAGTTAAATGCCGTAAAGTTGGTGCAAAAAATTGGGGGACTAAATCGGAAAGTACAGATTTTCTTGCTTATGATTGGGATTTTCCAATGCATAAAGTTAGTCAAAGATATTGTCCAAAATGCCAAAAAACAGAATCCATTGGGGAATGCAAGTATGGTCCTAAGTTTTGGTTATTGTATTCTTCCCCAATTGAACCATCGGATGAACTGAAAGATGATATTTCCAGACTTTACACTAAAAAAGAAAGTTATGATTATTCAAACTGGAGAGAAGAATTCAAAGCAACTGAATATGAATTCACCGATTTAATTAAACCCGAACCAATTAAATCAAGCACAGTAAGAGAAAACTATACTAGGATACAATCTCGTGGCACGACTTACAGTATCCTGCTAAACTGGAGAGGTAAGAACCTGGGAGTTCAAATGTTCTTCCCACAATTTACAAGACCTTCTAAGGAACAGGTAACTTTCGAAGTATCTAAGATATATCCAGGTGCTATTGTATTATCTTTCAATCCATCAACAAAGGACCCAACAAAACCTTTATTATTTACTGGAGACATAAATGGACCCAAATAAAATTGTTCTTGAGAATTTAACCAAAAACTTTGAGTATGAAAGAATTGCAAGAGAAATTGATGCGTGTGATAATGTAGATGACCTTAAAAATATCGCAAAATCTTACGTAAAACTTCACTTAAAATATCAAGAAACATTAGCAAGTTTGAATTTTAATAATTTATGACGGAAAAACATTATAAGGGCAATCCAAACCTCAAGGCAGAGAATGTCCAGATTGAATTTTCAACTGACCAAATTCAAGAATATTTAAGATGCAAAGAAGACCCAGTTTACTTTGCAATGAACTATGTCAAGATTGTTTCTCTTGATGAAGGTTTGATTCCCTTTGAAATGTATGATTTCCAGAAGGAACTTATTTCAAACTTCCACAATAATCGATTTAATATTGCAAAACTACCTCGTCAGACTGGTAAATCTACGACAGTAGTTTCTTATTTGCTTCACTATGCTTTGTTTAATGACAATATAAGAATTGCAATTCTTGCAAACAAAGCAGAGACTGCAAGAGAACTTTTGGGAAGATTGCAACTTTCTTATGAAAACCTACCAAAGTGGTTGCAGCAAGGTGTTGGTTCTTGGAATAAAGGTTCACTTGAACTTGAGAATGGTAGCAAAATTGTAGCAGCATCTACCTCATCATCTGCTGTTCGAGGAAACTCATTCAACATCATCTTCTTCCTGGACGAATTTGCATTCATTCCAAATCACATTGCAGAACAGTTCTTTAGTTCTGTATATCCTACCATTTCTTCTGGTAAATCAACCAAAGTTATTATCATTTCAACCCCTAACGGGATGAATATGTTTTATAAACTCTGGCACGATGCTGAGAGGGGTAGAAATGGATATATTCCACTGGAAGTTCACTGGAGTGCTGTTCCTGGTAGAGATGCTGCTTGGAAAGAAGAGACTATCAGGAACACTTCCGAACGTCAGTTTACCCAAGAATTTGAGTGCGAATTCCTGGGTTCGGTTGATACTTTGATTACACCATCAAAACTTCGTTCAATGGTCTATGAAGACCCATTAACTTCAAATAAAGGTCTTGATGTTTACGAGCATCCAGAGAAAGACCATACTTATATGATGACAGTTGACGTTGCTAGAGGAACAGGAAAAGATTATTCTGCTTTTGTTGTTGTTGATATTACTTCTTTTCCATATAAACTAGTAGCAAAATACAGGGACAATGACATAAAACCAATTCTATTTCCTTCTATTATTGATAAAGTAGGAAGAGCATACAACTATTCTTATGTTCTTGTTGAAGTGAATGATATTGGTGAACAAGTTTCCAATATGCTCCATTTTGATTTGGAATATAGCAATCTTTTGATGTGTGCGATGAGAGGTCGTGCAGGTCAATTAGTGGGTCAGGGGTTCTCTGGAAAAAAATCTCAACTTGGAGTGAAGATGTCTAAAAATGTCAAAAAGGTTGGATGCTCGAACCTTAAGACTATAGTAGAAGATGATAAGGTAATAATTAAAGATTATGATGTTATCAGTGAATTGACCACATTTATCCAACGCAATCAATCATTCGAGGCAGAAGATGGTTGCAATGACGACCTTGCAATGTGCCTGGTTATTTTCTCTTGGTTAATCGTTCAACCTTATTTTAAGGAAATGACCGATAATGATATTCGTAAGAGAATTTATGATGAGCAGAAAAATCAAATTGAGCAGGATATGTCCCCATTTGGTTTTATATCTGATGGATTAACAGAAATGGAAACTAGTTTTGTAGATAAAGATGGAGATAGATGGCATCTTGATGAATATGGAGATATGGCATATATGTGGGATTATAGATAGATGGATTTAGAAGAGCAATTTGAAAGAGAATATCTATTTTTAACTGAAAGAACTTGCAGGATCTGTAAAGAAACTAAAGATTTAATTGATGGGTTTTACTTGACTCGTAAAGGTAGAGGACGAGTTCCTTCTGCATATTCTTATGAATGTAAAGAATGCACTATAAAAAGAATTACAGAAAATAGAAAAATATCCCCAAAAATAGCAAGTAAGTGGGAATATCCTGACTGGTAAATTGTTCATTGGTGATTTCCCCAACTTAAAGAGTGCAAATTATAAATATTATTAGACAAAATAGACTTCTTCAGAGGTAAACAGATGGCGGTAAATTTAGTATCCCCTGGGGTAAATGTGAGAGAAGTTGACTTGACTGTTGGTGGCATTACCCAAGCTGCTCAGCAAGTCGGTGCATTTTGTGGCCCATTCGAAAAAGGTCCAGTAAATCAACCCGTATTAGTAGAAACAGAACAAGATTTATTAAAGTACTTCGGGAAACCACAAACTGCGGATGGTCAGAACGAGTACTGGTTAACAGCATCAGCATATTTGTCATATGGTGGCGTTTTAAGAGTTGTTAGAACAAATTCATCTTCTGCTACTCTTCTCAACACAGCATATGTCGGTGTTGCAGGAACAGTAAGTAATTTTAGAATTGAGAACAAAGAAGATTATTTAACTAATCACACTGATGATACTGATTGGTATTTTGCAGCAAAAGAACCAGGAAGTTGGGCAAATAATTTAAAGGTTTGCATGATCGATAATGCTGCTGACCAAATAATCAGTGGTATTAATACTCAGTTTTCAACTATAACTGGATTAGCAACTGCATTTTCAGTTGCTAATGCAACAATAGGAATCAATACCACAATAATTTCTGGCATCAATACTTCTGGAATTACATTAGAAACTCTTGTTCAGACTGACAATACAGCAAATGGAGTTGCAGCAAGAACTGCAATTATCAGTGTCAGTGGAGCTAATGGTGGAACAATCGTTCTTGAAACTCCAACAACCAACATTGGAGTAGTAACAACAACATTAAGATTTGGTTCACAAACATCTTTCCAAACAGCAAATCAAATTCAAGTAGGATATGCTGTTACCCAAAAATTAAACAAGACAGGAATAGAAGGAAGCAATGTTGTAACTTATGATGGATTCATCAGAGGATTAGTAACAGAGGTAGGAACAGGTCAAATAAGTATTAGAGTAACAGATAGAGTTGATTCTTCTGGTGTATCTACACCAATAGACTACAAGAATCCAGGATCAAGCACTGGATTGAATGCATCATCATTTGATACTTTTAGTACAGATGCTTTCTATGTTTCTCCATCTGGTGGATCACCAGTTGAATATAGCAATAGTAATTTTAATGTTTTAGATTGGTACGATCAGCAAACATTGGGACTCCAAAATAGTAATGTTTATTGGAAAAGTATTGCACCAAAACCAGGTACTTCACAATTCGCATCTGAAAGAAATTCAAAATATGATGAACTTCACGTTATTGTAGTTGATGATACTGGTTCAGTTACTGGAATTAGTGGAAATCTACTAGAAAAATTCATAGGAATTTCGAAAGCAACTGATAGTAGAATTTCCCCATCTGAGTCAATATATTATAAAACTTATATTGAAAATAAATCAAATTATATCTACTCTGGAGTAGATCATACTGGAACTTCGTCAAATATAGTTGCACAAAGTGGAAGCACTACAGTATTCGCTCTCGTCACTGGAAGTTGGTCAACTGAGTCTCAAAACAAAGTATTTAATACTGTTGGCAAAAAAACTTATTCATTAACTGGAGGAAATGACTATAGTGGAGTAAATAATATTGGTGGATATTCAATATCCAATGCCGACTTAATCAATGCATATTCAGTTTTCCAAAATCCAGCAGAATACGAGATCAACTATTTAATTAGTGGACCATCAGCAGCATCATTATATGAATCTCAGGCAAAGGCAAATGCATTAATTGCAATTGCTGAATCAAGAAAGGATTGCGTTGTTGCTATTTCTCCTCATCGTGATGGTATTGTCAATGTTCCAGATGCCGAATCTCAAACAAATAATATTATTGAATTTTTTGATCCATTAACATCTAGTTCTTATGCAATTTTTGATAGTGGATACAAGTACACATATGATAGATTTAATTCTAAGTTTGTGTATATTCCATGTAATGGAGATGTTGCAGGTCTAATGGCAAGAACAGCAATTCGCAATTATCCTTGGTATTCACCCGCAGGAAGTTCTAGAGGTGCATTAAATAATGTGGTGAAGTTGGCATATAATCCAACCCAAGCACAACGTGATGCACTTTATACTAGAAGAATTAATCCTATTATTTCTTCTCCTGGTGCTGGATTTATTCTATTTGGAGATAAAACTGCTTTAGGATATTCTTCAGCATTTGATCGTATCAATGTCAGAAATCTGTTCTTAACAATTGAAAAGGCAATTGAAAGAGCAGCAAAAGCACAGCTCTTTGAATTTAATGATACCGTAACAAGAGCAAATTTCATAAACATTGTAGAACCATACTTACGTGATGTAAAAGGAAAGAGAGGAATTACTGATTTTATTGTGGTTGCTGATGAAACAAATAACACTCCTGATGTGATTGATTCTAATCAATTTAGAGCAGATATTTATATCAAACCAGCAAGATCCATCAACTTTATTGGTCTTAATTTTATTGCTACTCGCACTGGAGTCAGCTTCTCTGAAGTAATCGGAACCGTTTAATTTTTAGAGGTAACCACAAATGGCAAACACACCCGAATATTCAAATAGAACTTTAGATACATTTAAATCGAAATTAGTAGGTGGTGGTGCAAGACCAAACCTCTTTGAATGCGAAATTGCATTTCCAGATGGTTTAGGCATTACTGCAGATGAAGACTACAATTTTATGATAAAAGCAGCAAGTCTTCCTGCTTCTAACATTAATGTAATTAATGTTCCATTTAGGGGAAGAAATCTTAAAGTTGCTGGAGATAGAACATTCGATCCTTGGTCGATAACTGTCATCAATGACACCAACTTTAAGATTAGAAATGCTTTTGAGCAGTGGATGAATTTCATCAATCGTCATGATGATAATGCGGGGGTCATTACTCCTGCCGCATATCAAGTTAATATGAAAGTATTCCAGTTAGGTAGAGGCAATACTGCCGATGCAACTAGAGGAACATTACCAGGACGTTCAGAACAAATTCCAGTTCTTAAGGCATATAAGTTTTATGGTGTATTCCCAACAGCAGTAAGTTCAATTGAACTTTCTTATGATAATGCAGACGCAATTGAAGAGTTCAGCGTGGATTTACAAGTTCAATGGTGGGATGCTGCTGATTCAGGAAATAATTCCATTCTTGGTGTGGAGAATTTCTGATACATTATAAATACTAGAAATAGTTTTTTAATATATTATAATGCCAAGATTATTTGGATTTAAAATTGAGGAACCGGAAGACAAATCTTCAAAGATTGTCTCTCCGGTTCCTCCTAATGATGAGGACAAATCAGATTTTTATCTGTCCAGTGGATTTTATGGTCAATACGTAGATATTGAAGGAGTATATAAATCCGAGGGAGATTTAGTAAGAAGATATAGAGAAATGGCACTTCATCCAGAAGTTGATAGTGCCATTGAAGATGTTGTAAATGAAGCAATCGTTTCAGATTCTGATGATTCACCTTTGCAAATAGATTTATCAAACTTACCAGCTAGCGATAAATTAAAAGATAAAATCAGAGAAGAATTTAAGTACATTAAAGAAATAATGGACTTCGACAAGAAGTGCCATGAAATTTTTAGGAATTGGTATATTGATGGAAGAATCTTTTATCATAAAGTAATTGATATAAACAAACCCCAAGATGGAATTAAGGAAATAAGATATATTGATCCACTAAAAATAAGACACATAAGAAGATTAAAGAAAGACCAAAAGGATTTAAGATCTGCATTGAGTAAAATCAATTCCGATTCAAATGTAATTGATTTTAACCCACCAGAAATTGAAGAGTTTTATTTGTATAATCCAAATCAACTCTCTTCAATGACTGCAACCTCTGGTTCCAATTTCAAATCCGAGGCAAGGCAAGTAAGAATTGCTCCAGATTCAATTGCCTATATTACTTCTGGACTGGTAGATAGAAATAAGCAGACAGTTCTATCACATCTACACAAAGCAATCAAGGCACTCAATCAACTTAGAATGATTGAGGATTCTTTAGTAATCTATCGTTTGTCTCGTGCCCCAGAACGCAGAATTTTTTACATTGATGTAGGAAATCTACCAAAGATTAAAGCAGAGCAATACCTTCGTGATGTGATGAATCGTTATCGCAACAAGTTGGTATATGATGCCAACACTGGTGAGATTCGTGATGACCGAAAGTATATGGCAATGCTTGAGGATTTCTGGTTACCTCGTCGTGAAGGTGGCAGAGGAACAGAAATTACAACTCTTCCTGGTGGTCAGAATCTTGGGGAACTTGCAGATATTGAATATTTCCAGAAAAAACTTTATCGTTCTTTGAATGTTCCAGAAACTAGACTTAATTCTAGTGGTGGATTCAGTTTGGGTCGTTCTTCAGAAATTCTTAGAGATGAAGTTAAATTTACTAAGTTTGTCGGAAGATTAAGGAAAAGATTCTCAAATCTTTTCAATGATATGCTGAAGACTCAACTTATCTTAAAAAATATTGTATCTATAGAAGATTGGAATGCTCTTTCCGATCACATTCAATATGATTATCTTTATGACAATCATTTTTCAGAATTAAAAGATACAGAATTATTAAATGATAAACTTGCTTCAGTTGCAGCAATGGAACCATATATTGGAAAGTATTTCTCATTAGAGTATGTTCGTTCCAAAATTCTTAAGCAGAATGATGGTGAAATCAAGGAAATCAACAAGCAGATTGAAAAAGAAATTAAAGCAGGATTAATCGTTGACCCCAAACTTGTTGTTTCTCAACAACAAGCATCGATGCAACCAATAGACCAAGGAATGGATATGGGTCAGGGTCAATCTCCAGAGCAACAATCTGGTGCTGCAATGGGAGAACCAGTAATGGAACCCCAAGCAGGGGAAATATAAATAAAAATAGTTATCTAAATTAATTGAATCATGGAAGAACTACTTACAATGTTTGCAAATGATGAATCTCCAGCAGAAATTAGTGATGCAATCAAGGCAATGCTCTTCACCAAATCTGCAGAAAGAATTGAAGCAGTAAAGCCTTATGTTTCTGCTTCAATGTTCGGACTGGACGATTCATCCGAAGAGGAGTGAGTTATTAAAATGAAATCATACAGACAATTTATTTCCGAATCTATTAATATTGCTGGTGATTTCAATGGAAATCTTTACATCAACGGTTCTGAAAATCAATCAGAACCAGTTGGTGAATCATTTCTTGCGGATGTAGTTTGGGAAGGAAAACTATATCGAATGGAAGTAGAAGGAAAGATGTTAGATAAAAATAAATTAGCAGAACAACTTCAAGGAGAGTATCCTGGAGCAATTGTTCATAACATTTATCCAATAACTGAGAATTCGTTAAAAGTAAGAAAAGCACAAAGATATCAACCAGAAAGACTAACTTGGACTGATTAATAATGGCACAGTGGAATAAGAATACACAGGACTTTCTAAACCAAGAAAGGACCCTTTTTGAAGTACCTATGATTGCCAC
>B570J13895_1000007_pt1 | contig 39782 bp, 28 predicted proteins | sample LakMenepilimnion_2_FD_13895 | JGI IMG/M metagenome (IMG submission 13895) | reverse complement strand
GTACGGGAAATTCTTGATGAGCGATCGCTTCACTCAAGGTCTGTTGAACCTGTTCTAAAAAAGTCAGTCCTGTGTGTAAGTTATCAACATGAGAGTACAAATAAAGGTCATTAAAAAAGCAGCCAAGCATTTTCTCAATTATCCGTGTTCGGCGATTAGCAATTGTTCCAATGACAACCACTTCACTTTGTCCACTCAATTTAAACAACAGTATCTTAACAGCAGTGAGGAAAATCACAAAATTGGTGACTTTTTGGGAATAACTAAAGGCTTTAATTGCATTTCCCAGACTCTCTGATAAATCCAGAGAATATGAAGACGCATATCCCCTTTTGCTGCTTTGTTGTGGCTGTTTGGTGGGTAAAAAATTGAGGGGTGCAGGTATATTAGCCAGCTTTTTTTGCCAATAAGCTAGGTTCTTTTGCAGTACATCTTCATTTAGCCATTTTTGCTCCCAGAGAGTGAAGTCTCCATACTGAACAGGGGGTTCAGGTAAAGGTGAAGGGTTACCCATAGCAAAAGCACTATAGATGGTTCTTAATTCAGAGAGAAAAATGCCAATTGACCAGCCATCAATAATCAGATATTGCATGGTGATTAATAGTTTAGATTCCTCTGGAGTTAACTGTAACAAGGTTACTTCAATCAGAGGACCAGATGCTAGGTTAAAGTTTTGCTGGGCTTGTTGCTCAAAAATTCTCTGAGCTTGGGTATCTCGCTCTAGTTGGGTTAGACTTTGTAAGTTGACGATCTTTAAAGGCAGGGTAAGAGATGAAGCAACTATTTGTAAAGGTTGATCATCTACAATAATAAAGGTAGTACGCAAAATTTCGTATCTGCGAATAATTTCATTGATACTTTGTTCTAAAACTTTGAAAGAAATAGGGCGCGTCAAACGGAGAGTAAAACAACAGTTATGATTGCAACTATCTGGGTTTAACTCTATTAGCTCCCATATACACTGTTGTCCTAGAGATAGGGGTATAGGTTTGTTTCGATGGATGGGTACTAGAGGTGGTAAAGCCCCCCCTATGGTCTGTCCGGAAAATTGAACCTGAGATACTTCTTGACTAAGATTTTCAATCTTCTGTCCAACTAAAGCTATGGTAGGTGTTTTAAAGAGATAATTTAGGGGTAATTCTACAGAAAATGCTTCCTGAATACGCGAAATTATAGCGATCGCCAATAAGGAATTTCCCCCCAATTCAAAGAAGTTGTCGTTAATACCTATTTGTTGCAGTCCTAAAACTTCACCCCAGATTGCAGTAAGAATTTGTTCAGTTGGGGTACTGGGTGGGACAAAATTTTCTGCGAGTTCTTGGCGTATATTGGCTGGTACAGGTAAATTGATGCGGTCTATCTTGCCATTAGGTGTTAGGGGTAGGGCGTTCATCTGAATTAAAGCACTAGGTATCATAAAATCAGGTAACTTTTGCCGAAGATAATCCCGCACTGTCCTATAAGACATTTTCTCTAAATCAGAGTTAGCAACAACATAAGCAATGAGCCGCTTATCACCGGGAATATCTTCTCTGGCAACAACTACTGCCTGTTCTACTTGGGGATGTTGTCTGAGTGCTGCTTCAATTTCCCCAAGTTCGATGCGAAAACCGGCAATTTTAACTTGATGGTCGATGCGTCCAAGAAACTCAAGCTTACCATCAGGTAAATAGCGAGCCAAATCTCCTGTTTTATATAATTTTGACTTTTGACTTTTGATTTCTGACTTATCAAAGGGGTTAGGAATGAATTTTTCAGCCGTCAACTCCGGCCGATGCAGATAGCCTCTGGCTAAACCCACTCCTCCTATGTGCAGTTCTCCAGCTACACCAATGGGTACAGGCTGTAATTGTTGATCTAGTAGATATATTTGGGTATTAGCAATTGGTCGTCCAATGGGGATTTTTTGGTCACTAGGAACGCATTGGTTTACAGTCGCACAAACAGTGGTTTCTGTTGGACCATAAGCGTTAAAGAAACGTCGCCCGGTAGCCCATTTTTGAACCAAGTCAGCAGTGCAAGCCTCTCCTCCCACAATTATCGTCTCTAATGTCGGTAGTTCCTCTACAGGCATTACTGCTAAAGCTGATGGTGGCAAGAGAACATGAGTAATCCTATAGTTGCGTAATCGCTTAATTAATTTCGACCCAGGGAGTAAAGCATCTTTAGTTCCTAAATACAGTGTTGCTCCTACTCCCAAAGCCATGAAAATTTCCCAGATGGAAGCATCGAAACTCAAGGAAGCAAATTGGAGAACACGACTATGAGAACCCAAGCCAAACATTTCGACTTGAGACTTTGCTAAGTTGTATAGCCCACCATGTTCAATCATCACACCTTTGGGTTTACCTGTTGACCCCGATGTGTAAATTACATAAGCCAAATTACCAGTTGATACTGTATTGACGAGATTTTCTGGTGGATATTCAGCTATTGCTTGCTCTGTCTGTTCCAGGAAAATAATTTGCGCCTTATGTTCAGGTAATTTCTTAGTTAATCGCCTTTGTGTCAAAAGCAGAGATACCTGGGAATCTGACAAAATATAAGCTAGGCGTTCTGGGGGATAATCTGGATCAAGGGGTACATAAGCACCTCCTGCTTTGAAAATACCCAATATTCCTACTATCATTTCTAAAGAACGTTCTACACAAATACCCACCAGTTCATCTGGTTTTACCCCCAAATCTTGCAGGTAATGTGCTAATTGATTGGCTCGATTATTCAGTTCTTGATAAGTTAGCTGTTCCTGTTCAAAAACCACAGCTACTGCTTCTGGTGTTTGTTCTACTTGAGTTTCAAATAGTTGATGAATACATTGATCCTGCAAATAATTCCGATGTGTATTATTCCATTCTACTAATATTTTTTGTCGTTCCGTTTCTGTTAAAGGTTGTTCTTCAGAAATTTGTTCTTTGAGATGATTGATTAGCATTTGTTGTTCTTCAGAAATTTGTTCTTTGAGATGATTGATTAGCATTTGTTGATGATTAATTTTATTATTAAATTAGTAAACTATCTAAACCATTACCTCAACTAAAGTATCGGGTTTTATTCTTTGAAAATGCCAATCAGTGATTTCTTCACCTGGTATTAATACAGGAACGCAGGGAGGAATTTTTTTGATACTGTTACAACTAATTAATCCTTTTGCTGCCTTTAAAGGAACTTGTTTTCTTTTTGCAGCAAAAAAAGCTTCCCTTGGTAAACAGCGCATAATTGGAGTACGAACTAAAAGATGTTGATCAAAAAATTCTCCTTGTTCCTGAATAGCAAGGGTACTGTATACATCTTTTAGCACTTTAGCAACATAGACAAAATCAGCATCAGTATTTTGAAATGAGAAAATTAGTAATACTCCTCTTGGATCACAATATTCGTAATCAACATTAAGTTCAAAGAGTAGTTGACCAATTTCATCACCTGTAGCGCGATCGCTATACAAAAATAATTTTAATGGATCGCGTACTTGGGAATCATAAGTGAAAACACTTCCCCAATTATCCAACAGAGAGCGTAATTTATGGCAATTTCGGGCTACATTCTGAAAAAGAAACTTTCTTTCATCTCCAAAAGCCAACTGAATAGCTTCTTCTATACTTAATAGCAGCAAATTACTCCGCGATGTAGTTTCAAATATTGATATTGCTGTGATGACTTCTGCTTCTGTAATGCTTGAGTTGGCTGGTAAATGAAGTAAAGCTGTTTGCACTAGACTACCAACAAATTTGTGCAGACTATGAACAACTAAATCACATTCCTGAGTCAATGCTGATAAATTCTTCTCCTCTAAAAAAGGAAAATGAGTCCCATGTGCTTCGTCAATGAAGAATTCTATATTTTGACGATAGCAGTATTGAGAAATATTTCCTAAATCAGTTGTAATTCCATCATAGCTAGGATGGGTTAAAAAGATAGCAGTCACTTCACTATCTGCTGATTCTAATGCTTCAATCACCTCTGCATCCGTGGGCATTAACGAACGTGATGGAATAAAAAATGGCTCTATTCCTGAGAGGATAAATCCATGAATTATTGACAGATGACTATTTAGACCAATAGCAACTTTTCGGTGTTTTTTTGCTAATAAAGTACAAGCTATTAAAATACCTTGGGTAGCTCCTCCTGTCAGAAAAAAAGTACGTTTAGTTTTATATAAGCTAGAAATATGCTTTTCTACATTATCAAATTTGTCACGGTTAAAGAAAGGTAAATCATAGCTATAGATACTATCATCAAAATATTCTGACTGCCCTCTAACTCCTTGATGTGCAGGAGTGTGAAGCCGCAGTTTTATTTCTGGGTAATGAGATGCAATCATCTCATAAGTAGACAATTTGCGATTCATAAATTACAAAAACAGGAAACAGGGAATAGGGAACAGATAAGAAACTTTAGTTCTGAGTTTTAAGCTCTGTCAAAATAAACAGTGTCATTATTTCAATTTCATGTTTTTAAACATGAGTTTTTTATGTTCCCACAGAAATGCCCTGACATCCTGAAGGTAAAGGAGCATCAAAATTAAGCACCCGTGGGGAGTGGGTTAATCCTTTTAAAGTGGAACAAAGAAATGAACTAGAAATTAATTCTGCTCCATCTCTAGAATCTCCTAAAGTTCCAAACATGGTATGAGCTTCATCTAATAATAAGGGAGAATGGGCAGCAGTAAAAGGATAAAGATTTGTCGTCATGTGGGTGATAATTGCCTCTGCACCTCCCCAAGGATTAGGAATTGATTCTTTGCTGTAATATTGCTGTCTAACTTCATCTTCGACGAAGAGAGTTGTGGAAAAAGCAACAGCAGTAGTATCTGTTTCGGCAATAATATCTAATGCTTTCATTAGTTCATCAATACCTTCAAATTTGCCAGAAGCGTGTCCATAAGGAGAATAAGTGCATTCAGTCCTCACTTGTCCGCCTGTCACTACTACAGGATTAATATTAATTCCGCCTACAGTTCTTAAAGCATTGAGGGCATTTAGGATATTATTGAGAAATTTCTCTTGGGTTTTCTCAATGATTACTCCAATGTTAGAGCGAGTTTCAGGAATTAACGTAGTATGACCCAATAAAAGATGACAAATTAGGTTTCCTTCCAGGTATAAAACATTATCACTAGCATAATAGAGGTCAGAAGCTGTAACCGAGTTGGGATTAACAACTAAATAATCACAGGCTGAGGCTAAAAGATTGACACTGGGAGTGGCATCACCGGCAAAACCTCCTATTTCTGCACGCACTCCTGTAGGAATAATGCTGACAACAACAAAAGGTTTAGCTGAGGATATTTGACGAGGACGAATATTTAATAAGGAAGGCCAAACAGGTTGTCTATCTGTTTCCAAAAAACTGCCTTCAAATATAATCTTATTTTCTTTGCGTGCAGTTAATATTAGCCGGATTGGGTTTCCTGGTAGCCCCAGTTGTCCAATGCTATTAGCAATTTCACTCCAAATTAGTCGTTCAGGAGAACATTGAACTTCAAAATCTTTGGTAATAACCTGGGAGAACATTAGACTTACTTTGGTATTACTAGTATGATAACTTTAAAATCATTATACATAAAGGTGTCAAAAGTGTCAAAGAATATTTGGAAATTCTAATTGGTTACCTACTTGGTGACTATAAGTTGCGGCTATTCAATATACAGCACTTTGCTTAACCATTAGGTACAATAATTTAGGACATACTATTACATCAACTGAAAAATGAGATATAACTTGTACCAGATAGACGCGCAAAGTGCTGTAGTAAGAATATTCTTCAAAATTGCAAATTTATTTGGGTAAAAATATATGACTTCGGCTGCGGAAATACCAAGTAGTTTCGGCTCAATATTACCATTAGATCAAGAGGCTAAATCTAGTCCTGAACATGATCCCCTGAAAATTGCTCAGGGTGTTTATGTGACGGTTCATGGTCATTTTTATCAACCCCCTAGAGAAAATCCTTATCTTGATGCCATTGAACGTCAACCTAGTGCTAGTCCTTTTCACGACTGGAATGAGCGTATTCATTGGGAGTGTTATCGTCCTAATGCCTTTGCTAGGGTCTTAAATGACCGGGGTGAAGTTGTGAAGATTGTCAATAATTATGAATACATGAGCTTTAATATTGGTCCAACGCTGATGTCATGGTTAGAACGTCATGATATGGAGGTTTATCAGCGGATTTTGGAGGCTGATGCTCAAAGTTGCGATCGCTTGCATGGTCATGGGAATGCGATCGCTCAAGTATATAATCATATTATCCTCCCCCTAGCCAATGAACGGGATAAATATACACAAATTCGCTGGGGTAAGGAAGATTTCCGTTCTCGCTTTGGCCGTGATCCCGAAGGAATGTGGCTGGCAGAAACAGCCGTAGATTATGCCACCTTAGAGGCATTGGTAGCAGAAAACATTAAATTTATCATTTTAGCTCCTTCTCAAGCCCAGCGTTGCCGTCCTATCCCCACAGAGGATGATTCTGATAGTCAATGGCATGAAGTGGGGGGTAATCAAATTGACCCAACTCGTCCTTATCGTTGTTATTTGAATGTCGACAAGTCCACAAAAAAATCAACGCCCTACATTGATATCTTTTTCTACGATGGTCCAATTTCGCGGGATATGGGCTTTAGTGATGTGGTCTACAATTCCCATCATTTTGCGAGACGGATTGGAGCGGCGATTCGTGGGGATCATCGTCAGTCCCAATTAATTTCCGTAGCTACTGACGGGGAAACCTTTGGACATCACAAAAAGGGAACAGAAAAGACTTTAGCCTATGCTTTTATTGGTGAGTTTCCCCGTCATGGTTGGACTGTAACCAATTTTGCCCATTATTTGAGTTTAAATCCTCCTTCTTGGGAAGTAAAATTAAAGTCTGTAACAGCTTGGAGTTGCGCTCATGGTGTGGATAGATGGCAAGATGATTGTGGTTGTGGTGGTGAAGGGGGTGTATGGCATCAAAAATGGCGGCGGCCATTACGCAATGCTTTAAATTGGCTGCGGGATCAGTTAATTGATGTCTATGAGGAATATGGCGGCGTTCTATTTCGTGATCCTTGGCAAGCAAGGGACGAATATATTCGTATTATCAGTGATCGCACTCCCGCAAATATTAATCGCTTTCTATCCCACCATCAAACTCGCAAACTCCAAGCTGCTGAACAGGTAGAAGCTTTACGTTTATTGGAAATGCAGCGTCACTCTTTATTGATGTTCACCAGTTGCGGTTGGTTTTTTGAGGAAATTTCTCGTCCAGAGGGAACACAGATTTTACGCTATGCCTCCCGGGCTCTAGAATTAGCCGGAGATGTGGCAGGTATACAATTAGAAAGGGGTTTTATTGAACGTTTGGGTTTAGCTCCTAGTAATGTGGAAGAGTTTAAAAATGGGGCGGAAATATATCGGCAATTGGTGCTAACTGCCCAAATTGACTTTAAACAAGTTGCTGCTCATTATGCTATTACTTCCCTATTTAATCATCACCAAAATACTGTTCCTGGAAAAGAGACAGATAAGCTCTCCCATAATCATCATCAGCGTGTTTACTGTTATACCACTCATGAGCTAGATTATCATAAGCAAAGTCTGGGACTATTGACTATGGCTGTGGGGCATTTGCAGCTAGTGTCAGATATTACTTGGGAAAGTGAAAGTTTAGTATTTGCTGTACTGCATTTGGGTGGTTGGGATTTTCATTGCTGTATTCAAAAGTTTGCAGGACGACGTAACTATAGTCAAGTTAAAGAAAAGCTATTTACAGCCCTACAACAGGCTAGTATCGCTCATCTGATTTTGGTGATGACTCAATTGTTCGGAGATGATACTTTTAGTTTACAGACTTTATTTGCGGAAGAACGTCACCGGATTATGCGGTTGTTGAGTCAGGAAACACTGGCACGTTTAGACCAGTTATATACTCAGGCTTATCGTGATAATTACGGTGTAATTATGGCTTTTCATCGGGATGAGTTGGAAGTACCACGAGAATTACAGGTAGCAGCGGAAATTGCTTTGGGCTATCGTTGTCTGACAACTTTGAAATCTCTAGAACAAGATATTACTGATTTGCAATTAAGCTGGAATTTGATTGTAGAATTGGAAGCGATCGCTACTGAGGCTAAACATCTGCGTTGTCAATTAAATATCCCCAATGGCAACCGTATCATCGAACAATTAATAGTCCGTTTATTGTGGCAATTGTTGTATGATGCCAATAGTAAGATAGATGCAGATATTCAACGGTTAGAACGATTAATTGATGTTGGTCATCAATTACACTTAGGCATAAGTTTAAAACATTGTCAAGAACTTTACTGGAGTTGTTTACACAGTCAAATATTGCCCCGGATTACCAGTATTGACAATGAAGCAGAAACTATCCAATGTCGTCAATTACTGAAATTAGGACGAAAATTAGCTGTTGATGTTAGCCCTTATTTAGATAAATTGGCGTAAATGTGCGGGGTGGGTATGGCCCACCTAAAAATTATTACTTACTAAATTGCTTTAATATTTTATTAATTACGCTTATGCAATGAAGATAGTTCTTCCTCATCGATTCTATGATAACAAATTTTCCGCCTGGTGTCAATAGCTCTTACTGATTTTAGATTAATAATTTCCGTTGTTTGATATTTGTCATTTCCGGTCATTTTCTTCCGTAGGGGAGATACTAACCCCACGTAGGTTGAGGTATTTAAGTTCCCCAACTCAGTGTTAACGGCCGCCGTGCGAGAACTTGGTTATATAGCTGTTCTAATTGGGTGATGTTGTCATTCAGGGTATAGCGTTCTAAGACACGCTTTCTGGCTTTTTCTCCCAATAATGTTGTTAATTCTGGATGATCTTGGAATAGTGGTAATAGAGTTTTTAACTGCGATCGCACGCTGCTTGTATTAATAGCTACACCAGCACCCTTTTCTAAAACTTCTCCATCTGCTCCGACATCAGTGGCTAAACAAGCCAAACCACAGGACATAGCCTCCAATAGAGACAAGGATAAACCCTCAACCAAGGAAGGCAAAATAAATACATCAGATCCCCGTAAAATTTCGATGCGGCGATTTTCATCAGCGATGAATCCTAACCAGATGATACCATGTTCTCGTCCATAAAATGATTCTAAAGAAGGTTTTAATGGACCATCACCGACAATCAGTAATTTGGTATTAGACCCCATATCCGACTGTTTCCAAGCACGTAATAGAGATTCAACGTTTTTTTCCTGAGCAATTCTGCCTTGATAAACAAATAGACGTTCAGCAGCGAATTCAGCTTTGACTTGAGAAGGACCGGGGGAATACTTAACAGGGTCTACACCATTAGGAATGACAGCAATCTTTTTTTCCCTAACACCCATATTTGATAACAATTCCCGCTGAATTTGGGAAAAGATAATTACACCATCATAATGGTCTAAAAAAGGAGCGTAAAGTTGATAAGCTAAAAGTTGGGTACTAGAAAGTAATTTTGCTCCCTTACCTGCAAATGGGGTATGGAAAGTAGCAATCAGAGGCAAATTTAATTCTTCACAAATTTCTGGTAAAACAAAGTCTAGAGTTGAGAGAGTCAGAGAAGCATGAACTATATCTGGCTTAATTTCCCGTAGTGAATCCTTCAAAACCTTAGTTGCCTTGAAAGAGGGAATTGTGTAAACTTGAGACTTGTAAATAAATGGTAAAGGGACCTCTTGAAAATTAGGCCAGTTGTCAGTTGTTGCTTCTTCTTGAGCAAAGTGCAGAAAACTAACCTCGTGTCCTCTGTCTAATAATCCGTTGGTAATTTCTCGACTGTAGGTGACGTTACCGCAAAAGGGAGTTTTTTTTCCAATCCAAGCTATACGCATTCTTAGGTTATCTATAAAGAAAGGCGAGTGTAAAACTATTTTTATGATGAAATTGTTATAGCTGAATTTTTGGTAATCACAAAAACCCAGATATTGCCAATTTTAAACCTAAATAATCTTAGCAATTAAAAAGCCAAACAAGTTATTAAATTTTTAACTTAATCACCAATTAATATGCTGATTATTTAGTTGATTTCCATTTGCATCTTGCTGGATTGAGTTTAACACAAAACCCAGTAGTTTGATACAGTTTTTGACTATTTGGTATTTGAGGATTCATGAGAATTGTACCAGGTAAACAGACCGCCGATGCAGACAATAGCAGCTAAGGTAAAAAATACAGCTTTTAAGCCGATAAAAGCTTCAGCTATACCAGCTAAAGTCAAAGGTAAAGAGAGAGCAATATTAATCAGATTATTTTGCAGTCCAAATACTTTTCCGCGCATAGCTGCTGGTGTTTCGGTTTGGATAGCTGTTTGCATAGGGATACCGACCAAAGCCCCAAATACACCGACTAGAGCGATGAATATTAACACAGGCAAAAGTTGAGTAGTGAATAGGGATAAACCAATTAAAGATCCTACCATACCTAGACAACCGCAAAAACTGAGTTGCCTATAGGAAAAGCGCTGGCCGAATTGGCCGAGAATAGTTGCCCCGATAGCAACACCGACCCCAGCAGAGGCTAATAAAAAGCCGAATTGAGAGGCCTTCATATTGGGGATAATTTCCGCCATACGCACTGCAAGTACAGTCAGGGCTGCAAAGACAGAAAATAAGATAATTAGCTGTAATAAAGCATTGCGGACGCGGTGATTTTCTTGAAGATAACGTAACCCGTCGCGCAAGTCAGAGAAAAGATGAGGAAATTCTGTTTCTGGGGGGTGAGGCTTTTCATTAGTTTGGATTAATAATAATATTAACCCAGCGATCGCATAACTACCACCCACCAAAATTTCCTTTCCTAGTCCACCACTACCACCTAATTGTATCCACAGTTTATCGGCCAAGGACAAAACTGGTTCTCCCAATGCAAAACCCACAATTACCGAAGCCATCATTGTCGTTGTATAGAGAGAATTAGCTGAGAGTAAATCCTGTTCTTTCACCACCAAAGGAATAGCAGATTGTTCGGCTGGTGCGAAAAATTGGGTCAAAGTAGAAACCAAAAAAGTCACAGTTAAAATCACCAAAAAACCCACTGGTAAAACTCCGACATTTTGCCAACTATGGGTTAACCATAATAGGGGAGGAATCAGTAGAACCAGGATACCGCGCCAAATATTTGATGCTACCAAAACGACCTTTTTTGACCAACGATCTACAAATACACCAGCTACAGAACCAAATAAAACTGCTGGAATAGTAAACGCTATCATTAAAGCCGAAACCCAAGCACTAATACTTTGATCACTAGCTTTAAACTGGCTATTAATCAAGGCGATCATTAATACTAAATAAACTTTATCAGCTAATTGACAAAAAACTTGACCTGCCCAAAGAGCCAGAAAATTGGGATTCTTTAATACAGGTAAAAAACCCTGCTGTTGATGATTTTCTGAATTTCCATCTCCAGCACCATTATCTATTAATGAAATTGTTTCCTGTGCAACTGAAATATTTTCTTGACCGCCATTATTTGTGCCTTTTGACTGAGGAATTTCTGGTGAATTGGGGATATCAGTCAAGGAAATTTCCGATATGCAATTTCCATCTTCAGAAGTATCATTTGGTGATATTTCTGGACTATAAATATGATTAAGGTTAGGCACAGCAGTAATATGATCTAATGCTCTATGCTTTGTTTTGGGTTCGTTAGGTGGGTGATTTTGGCTTTTTCTATCTAAGTTAGAGGATTGTATCATGGTTGGTGGCAAAATAAGAATCAATCAACAGGGCAGAGAGAATAGGTTGTTCTAAATGATACTGGAGATACTGGCGCAAAATTCGCTCAACAGATAACCAGCTAGAATAGTCAACTGCATCTATTTTCATTATCTCTGTTTCGGCCAGATATTGAAGTATAATCAGTTCTTTTCCATTTAAGCGACGAGAAATAATTGGTAACTCCTGCTGATGAAAAACCGTTTCATAACTAGGGTTAGATAATTTTCGCTGCTGTATTTCCTTTCGCAAAGTTTTCCAAGCATCTAGACAAATTATGCCACCAGCGGGAATACTAAATCCCACTTGCCAATGGGGATTTGTCCAGTCTGGAGTTAAAGGCCGTTGGGTTAAACAACAGGATTCTAGTTGGGGGGTGAGTCCTGCTAAGGTTAAAAGCTGAAATACACCTTGGGCTAGATGAGCAACTACAGATTTTATCTCTGTTTTTGGTATATCCTGTAGCCGCTGAAGATGTTCATTAAATAACTCATAAAGTTCTGTTTGCGGTTGTTCGCTTATACCTTGACATAAGACGATTTCAGCTAAATATTGACTAGCAGCTAATTTACCCAAATCTTGAGATAAACCAGGGTAAGTTTTTATAGTTTCAGCTTGAGTAATTCTACTAAGATTTTTACCTTGAGAAATTAGTAATTGATTGACGACAAATATCCCCATTTTCCCGCCTAAGCTGGAGTTTTGTCTCCGCGCTCCCGTCGCAACTGCCCGAATTAGCCCAAATTCTGGAGTTAAAATTGTAACTATTTTATCAGATTCACCCAGTGCTTGAGCTTTGAGATTAATACCTGTTGCTTTATAGGTTTTACTCATTTTTAGTCAGTGGTCAGTGGTTAGTGGTTAGTGGTCAGTGGTTAGTAGTCAGTGGTCAGTGGTCAGTGGTAAAGGAAAAACAAAGGACAACTAACAAAGAACAACTGACAAATTACTACTCACTTTTTTCCTTCTCTACATGATTACGTTGACGAAGTAAATCTACACCACGGGATGTGCCTAATCTAGTCGCACCAGCCATAATTAATTCTAAAGCTTCATTGTGTGTACGAATACCTCCTGACGCTTTAATTCCTACCCGATCTTTTGCTATCTCTTTTAAAAGTTTAACATCTGCTACAGTTGCCCCTCCATTCCAACCTGTACTGGTTTTTAAAAATGCTGCACCGGCATCCATAGCCAATTCAGCCGCTATTTGTTTTTCAGTATCAGTCAGAAGACTGGTTTCTAAAACTACCTTAACAGGCTGTCCGGCTTCTTCGCAAATTGTGGCAATTTCTTGGTGAACTTCGTCTGTTTTACCGGCTTTTAACCACCCTAAGTTAATGACTACGTCTAACTCAGTAGCGCCATTATCTACTGCTTCTTTAGCTTCATATAACTTCACGGCTGAGGTATTTGCACCATTGGGAAAGCCAATAACTGTACAAATTTGAGGATTTTTTTTATACAGTAGTTCCGCTGCTTGCTTGACATAGCATGGATTTACACAAACGGAAGCAAAGTTATATCTATATGCTTCATCGCACCATTGAATTATCTGTTCTGGGGTAGCAATTGGTAGTAGCAGAGAGTGGTCAATAAATGGTGCAATATCAATGTTTGGATAGTCTAGTGCCATCGGTTTTATTTTGGTGTAGAGTTTATTAAACTTGATGAAAATTAAAGTATTTCTTATATATTAAACCACAGATTAGGAGAAGTCAGAAAGTAGTAGTATAGAGCGTGCGACTATTCTGGTAAACCAGTGTTTAAAAAGTCAAGAATAGTTTGTGCTAATGACTTCGCTGCTAAGTATGGTACACCATTGCCAACGGTTTTAAACATATTCGTAAGTGACATATTTTCTGGGAGTGAAAAATCTGCGGGTAAAGATTGAATTGCTAAAGCTTCTGCTACAGAAATACGCCTAATTTTGTAAGGATGTAAATGGACTTCATTATTACCATAGCAAGCTGTGGGAGAATAACGCCACCTATGTAAACGTTTAAATGATTTTTTAGAATCATCTCCCTCTTTAATAGTAGCAAATTTAATTTTACCTGCTCTGGGTTGAAAATAATGTTTAGCATTGGGATGGTTAAGAACGTGATTTTTTCTAAACCAATATTCTACAGTAAGTTGTTGAGGAATATTTTCAGGACAAGGAATTAAAGAATCTTCTTGAAATTGTTCACATTGATTCCAAGGATAAGTAAATACCTGATTTTGAGGATATAAAATATGTTTTTCCCAAGGAAAGGTAAAATCATCTTTGATTTTTATGTCTTTGAGAAAATTATCTTTAAAGCCTATTAAAATAATTCTCTCTCTATCTTGAGGAACACCGTACTCAATAGCGTTAATTAACCTTTCTGTTAAAATATAACCTGATTTTTGTAATTTGATTTTTAGTTCTTCAAAAAATAGGCGGTGTTTTGTAGTTCTCCATAAACCTTTGACATTTTCAAATAAAAAGAAATCGGGTAAATTTTGACAAACTAATTCAATATAAGCAGATGAAAGTTTACCATTATCGCCTAAATGTCCTTTATTTTTACCACCAACAGAAAAATCTGGACAGGGTGGACCACCAATAAAGCCTATTATATGATTTGATTTGCGGGAATATTTGACTAATTCATTTAATTGTTGTCCTGGTGTTTCTGCTATTAATTTACTTACGTCTGCGGCTTCTCCTTCATGATATCCATATTCAGGTTGGGGGAGGTTGAGTTTTTCCCGTGAATAGCGATATGCGGACATGAATGGGGGGAAAATTTCGTTAACGTAAGCGATGTTATAACCTGTGGTTTCAAAACCTAAATCGAGGAAGCCTGAACCGGAGAAAAATGAGAAAATAGTAGGATAATTAATCAGGGACATAATATACTATTTAGAGAAAATTTATTGAATTATTACTAGTATAACTGATAGGTGATTTAGTGAGGTCATAGAAAATTGAAATTTGTAGTTAATCAATAAATTCTATGGTAATTATATTAGATTTATAAATATTGCCAGAGTCAAATATTCACCAGAAATAAGGGTTTAAGGAATATTTTGGGTAAGTCCTGATATTGTTTGATGATCTGAATCATAGCTAAAATGTATAAACTACAAAGAATATTTAGCAAATTTGTACTGATATCAGTACAATCATAGATATATATTTACTCTTACTAAAGTTATATCTAAAAATATACAAATCACCGTAAACTTAACTATGATTAAAAGCATATTTTTAGGGAATATTAAGCTATAATCCGATGTACAGTTAAATAAATTAAAAAATATATTGTCTAGAATATTTAAATAGAATCAGATAAAAAATATCTGATAGATGAATTAAGGTGGGATAAAAATCATCTATCACCAAATATTGATCTCAATTTACTAGTAATTTAGGTATTATTGTTGAGTATTAACTAGTTAAAACTTAGGTTAAATAGAGTACAAACTACATGGGACAAGGTTTTTTACAAATTGCTTTAACGCTGTGTATTGTCGTATTAATTACGCCCATACTAGGAAAATACATAGCCAGGGTTTTCTTAGGAGAAAGAACAATCCTAGATTCTGTGATGAAGCCAATAGAGACAATAATTTATATTTTAGGGGGTGCGGGCAAAAAAAATGATATGACGGGTTGGCAGTATATTCGCGCTTTACTATTTACTAACGCAGTCATGGGTGGTATAGTTTATGCCCTGCTCTATGATCAGAAACTTCTGCCTGGGAATCCCAATGGACTGGGGAGAATGAGATGGGATTTATTACTACATACCACAATTTCCTTCCTGACCAATACAGACCAACAACATTACGCGACAGAAAATACCTTTAGTTATTTTAGTCAAACATCGGCTTTAGGCTTTTTGATGTTTACTTCAGCGGCCAGTGGTTTAGTAGTGGGAATTGCCTTTATCCGGGGGTTGACCGGGAGAAAACTGGGAAATTTTTATGTTGATTTTACCCAGGCTATCACTAGGATATTACTACCTTTATCCATTATTGGAGCGATCGCTCTAATTATCTCAGGTGTGCCCCAAACATTAGACAGAACCCTAGAAATAGAGACCTTAGAAGGGAGAATCCAGTATATAGCTAGAGGTCCCGTAGCCTCCTGGGAGATGATTAAAATGTTAGGGGAAAATGGCGGCGGATTTTTTGCAGCTAATTCTGCACATCCTTTTGAGAATCCCAATGGTGCTTCCAACCTAATAGAAATCATCGCCATGCTGGCCATTCCCACATCCTTAATTTACACCTATGGAATATTTGCCAATAACCTCAAACAAGCCTGGTTATTATATTGGATGGTATTTATCATCTTTGTCGTTCTCATTGGCGTTACAGCCACAGGAGAATTACAAGGAAATCCGCTAATTAACAACGCTTTGAAATTAGAATTACCAAATTTAGAAGGTAAAGAAGTCAGATTTAATTGGTCACAAACAGCATTATGGGCAATTACAACTACCGCCACCATGTGCGGTGCTGTTAACGGAATGCACGATTCTCTAATGCCTAATGGCACTTTCTCGACCTTATTCAACCTATTTTTACAAATAATTTGGGGTGGACAGGGAATAGGGACTGCTTATCTTTTCATTTACCTGATTCTTACGGTTTTTCTGACTGGTTTAATGGTAGGGCGCACCCCGGAAATTTTCGGGCGCAAAATTGAAAAACGAGAAATTGTTCTTGCTAGTGTAGTGCTATTAATTCACCCAATGATGATTTTAATTCCCAGTGCCATCGCTTTAGCATATCCTATATCCTTGGCAGGAATTAGTAACCCAGGTTTTCATGGTATTTCCCAAGTAGTTTATGAATACGCCTCAGCGGCCGCTAATAATGGTTCTGGCCTAGAGGGATTAAAAGACGATACGTTATGGTGGAACATAAGTACAACTGTGAGTATTTTTGCAGGACGTTATATACCAATTATTGCCCTACTGCTTTTAGCTGATAGTATGTCCAAAAAACAAGCGACCCCAGAAAGCCGGGGGACTTTGAGAACAGATTCTCTACTATTTACGGGTATTACCGCTGGTATCACCCTTATTTTAGGAATCCTGACATTTTTCCCAGTTTTAGCATTAGGTCCAATCGCCGAAGGTTTTAAACTGGGTACTGGTAGTTAATAGAGACTTTTTCTAACACTTAGGCGCAGACCCTGCGTCCCTACTGAAATTACTTATATATGAACTCAAACGGAACTAATTCTCATTCCAAAGCCTCCCGTCCGCGTTATCGCCGCAAAAAACCAAGAAAACAGCGGGTAACGAACAAAGGACTTTATATTCGGGCGATTAATGATGCTTTCATGAAATTGCATCCTCGATATGCTATCAAAAATCCGGTGATGTTTTTGGTATGGATAGGAACAGTTATCACCTTTTGTGTAACGATTTATCCCCAATTATTTGGACCGATAAACCAAAAAAACCCCTATTTATTTAATGGCTTGTTAACAGGGATTTTGTTGTTCACAGTTCTATTTAGCAACTTTGCGGAAGCCGTAGCCGAGGGAAGAGGGAAAGCCCAAGCTGATACTTTACGTTCCACCCAGTCAGCCACCACCGCCAAAACTATCACCGTTGATGGCACAATTACAGAAGTTCCTTCTGGCAGCTTGAAACAAGGAGATACTATATACGTAGTTTCAGGTGATATTATTCCTGCAGATGGTGAAGTNATTATGGGTGTTGCGTCTGTAGATGAATCAGCGATTACTGGCGAATCTGCCCCAGTTCTCAAAGAATTTGGGTCAGATGTTGCCAGTTCTGTGACTGGTGGTACACGNATTATCTCCGATGAACTGATTATTCGCGTCACGTCTGAACCAGGTAAAGGCTTTATTGACCGGATGATTGCCTTGGTAGAAGGGGCAGAACGCAGTAAAACACCTAATGAAATTGCTTTAACAGTATTATTAGCGGTTCTGAGCTTAGTATTTTTATTCGTGGTGGCAACCCTTCCCGTCTTTGCTTATTATGTCAATAGTCCTGTTAGTGTCCCCGTTCTCATTGCTCTATTGGTAGCACTTATTCCCACAACTATCGGCGGATTACTAAGTACCATCGGCATTGCGGGTATGGATAGGGTTGCTCAATTTAACGTCATTGCCACCTCTGGCAGGGCAGTAGAAGCCTGTGGAGATATCAATACCCTAGTTCTTGACAAAACCGGGACAATCACTCTTGGCAACCGTTTAGCAGAGGAGTTTATCCCTATTAATGGCCACTCAATCATAGAAATTGCTAATGTAGCTTTGGCGGCTAGTATCTTTGACGATACTCCAGAGGGTAAATCTATTGTTAGACTCGCAGAAAAGTTAGGTGCAAACTTTGATTTAGACCGTAAACAGGCACAGGGGATAGAATTTTCAGCAAAAACTCGGATGAGTGGTACTAATTTACCCGGTGGTAGGGAACTGCGGAAAGGTGCAGTAGGGGCAATTAAAGGCTTTGTTCTTTCTCGCCATGGAAAGGATAGTCCAGAATTAGATATTGCTTATGAACAGGTTTCCCGTCAAGGTGGTACACCTTTGGCTGTATGTCTGGATAACGAAATTTACGGTGTTATCCATCTTAAAGATATTGTGAAACCGGGTATCCGCGAACGATTTGATCAACTGCGACACATGGGAGTACGGACAATCATGCTCACGGGAGATAACCGGATTACTGCTTCTGTGATTGCCCAGGAAGCTGGGGTAGATGAATTTATCGCCGAGGCCACACCAGAAGATAAAATTAGTGTGATTCAACGGGAACAGGCCGAGGGAAAAATTGTCGCTATGACTGGGGACGGGACGAATGATGCTCCTGCTTTAGCACAGGCTAATGTAGGTGTGGCGATGAATACAGGAACGCAAGCAGCTAAGGAAGCGGCTAATATGGTGGATTTAGATTCTGATCCTACCAAATTAATTGATATTGTTGGCATAGGCAAGCAATTGTTAATCACTCGTGGGGCATTAACAACGTTTTCTATTGCTAATGATATTGCTAAGTATTTTGCAATTATTCCCGTACTTTTCACATCTGCGAATCTAGAAAGCTTAAATGTGATGAAGTTAAGTAGTGTCAATTCTGCTATTTTGTCGGCATTGATTTATAATGCTTTAATTATTCCGGCGTTAATTCCTCTAGCATTAAAGGGTATTCAATTTCGACCTTTGACCGCTAATCAACTTTTGCAACGAAATATTTTAATTTATGGCTTAGGTGGGGTAATTGCTCCATTTATAGCGATTAAATTAATAGATATGATGGTGACATTTGTGGGTTTAGCATAAACAATTACAGCACTTCCCGGTATTATGGGGTACATATCTAGCGGGCAAGATGCCCGCACCACAAGAGTTTCATAATTCAATTTTGTACCTCGTCAGTGCGGAAACTGCTGTATATAAAAATGTAAAATAACTGAAAACTTCTTGACTCTTGGCTTTTGTCTTTTGCCTCTTATTTTTGATTTATGAAAATAATACCATTGATTCGGTTCTCCAGGTTTAAATACCAATTACCTATCACTATTTTTATAGTGATGTCCTTGAATTTGTTGATTGTTCCCGTAGTTTATGCTAATACTTCCATTACCTTAGATAGAATTTCTACTTGGGCATTTGCTGTTTTAGGTTTTACTACTTTAATGTTAGTAATATACTTATTAATAGTCATTTTTCAGCCAGAACGATTTTAGTAATTCACAAATTAAAAGAAAAATCACCACCTCTAATTATGTCTATTATCCGAGAAGCCTTCAAAGCAATTAGAATTACTTTGATAATGTGGATATTAACAGCAATTATATATCCTGTTTTTATCTTGTTAGTAGGACAGTCAATTTTCCCAAATGCAGCCAATGGTAGCATCATGTTAAATATCAAAGGTCGACCTATTGGCTCAACTTTGATTGGTCAAGAATTTACATCCGATAGTTATTTTCATGGTCGTCCGAGTGCTGTTAACTATAGTCAAAGCAAAAAAGCTCAACCGACTGGTATATCTGGAGGTAGTAATCTTGCTCCTACTAATCCAGAACTCAAAGAACGCATTCTCAAGCAAGTAGAAGAAATTGAGAACGACAACAAACAACCTGTGGCTGATTTGCTTTATACATCTGGTTCTGGTTTAGATCCCCATATCTCTTTGAAAGCAGCACGACAACAGATAGAAAGAGTAGCCCGGGCAAGAGGTATTAAGGAAGATGATATTATTCCACTAATTAGTAGATATATTGATGGGAGATTTTTAGGGATTTTTGGTGAACCGGGAATAAATCTTTTACGCTTAAATTATGCTCTGGATTTGCAAGATATTAATCGTCAGCCAAATTAGTCTTTGTCGACCTCCCAAATTTTTTTGACATGGGTAATAGAATCAATTACAATAAAACAGCAAAATTATAAAAGTACTTCAGTCAATGCAACCAACTCGCGTAATTGGTTTAATGAGTGGTACATCTGTAGATGGGATAGATGCCGCTTTAGTAGAAATTGCTGGCAAAGATTCGGATTTGAAAGTAGAATTAATCGCTGGGGAAACATATCCCTACCCCCCACAACTCAGAGAACAAATTTTAGAGATTGGAACTGGTGCTGCTGTATCCATAGCAGACCTAGCCGCCATAGATGATGCTATAGCCCATGCTTTTGCTAAAGCGGCTCAACTTATACAAAATGGTCATCAAGCAGCTACCCTCATCGGTTCTCATGGTCAAACAGTTTACCATCGTCCATATCAGGGATTAGGAAACCTAGGTTATAGCCTCCAACTAGGACGGGGCGCATTAATAGCCCATCTAACCCGTATTACTACCATCAGTAACTTCCGAATAGGAGATATAATGGCTCATGGTCATGGTGCACCCCTTGTTTGTAAAGTAGATGCCTATTTACTCAGTCATACACAGAAAAAACGGTGTATTCAAAATATTGGCGGTATTGGTAATGTTACTTATCTCCCAGCCCAGAGTGATGATTGGCTGTCGCAAATTCGAGGTTGGGATACAGGTCCAGGTAATAGCCTATTGGATTTAGCGGTAGAACACTTTACCAATGGGGCTAAAAGCTATGATGAAAATGGTAATTGGGCGGCCAGTGGTACACCATGTTACCCCTTGGTAGAACAATGGCTCAGTCACGAATATTTCCACTTAGCACCGCCTAAATCTACCGGACGTGAATTATTTGGTGTTGCTTATTTACACCAATGTTTACAAGATAGTGAGGTCTACGAACTTAATACTGCAGATTTTTTAGCAACCATAACAGAACTGACGGCCGCCTCCATTGTTCATAGTTATGATACTTTTTTACCAAAAAGACCAGATCAGGTGATATTATGTGGTGGTGGTAGTCGCAATACTTACTTAAGAGATCGTCTAGAGTTATTATTGGGGAAAGTACCAGTATTAACCACAGATGAAACTGGCTTAAGTGCTGTATTTAAAGAAGCCATCGCCTTTGCAGTTTTAGCATATTGGCGCAACCTGTCCATACCTGGTAACTTACCTGCTGTTACAGGTGCATCTCAAGAGGTGCTGTTAGGGGAAATTTACGGTACTTATGGCTAAGTTAGGGCGATATTTTCGAGTTTTTACCTAAATTTGCTAAGATTATGATAATATGTATTTATGAAGTTTTAGTTTTAGAAGACACCAAGAAACTCAATCAGGTGGTTTTAGAGAACCAAAAAAACAGGGGCTAAATACACCGAGAGCATTAACGTGCTGGCTTACAACAAGGAAATTAGCAAGTGGGTCATACTTTTTTATTAGAACCCGGACGTTGGGTAATACAAGGTAATTGGTTAGAGCGTAATAGTCCACCAATTACTTTAAAGGGTTTAACATTGGTTATTTGGAATCGGGACAATTGGTTCTCCATGGCCACAAAAATAGTTTTTCCTAATGGCGAGCGCCCAGATATCTCACTCCAGTATAGGGGACGACTGCATAAGGGAGAACGCCAGTATACTTTTTTGCTCCAGCATAATTCCTTAGGACAGATAGAAGGGGAAGGCTGGATTAGTCCAGATACAATTGTACAGCGTTATTGGGTTTTGGGGGATAACTCCGCCGATGTTCGCAGTCTTCAACGACGTAGTGGTTTTGAAACCCTACATCGACTTAATGATGATCAATATTACTTAATAACGGGTGTTCTTTCTGGTCATTTTTTAGACAGTACAATTGAAGCTAATCTAGAACGTCAACCACGTTAGTTCTGGGTTTTTGTTGAACTTTGATGAGGAAGATGTTATTATTCGTCAGAAATTTTTATTATAGAAGTTTAGGGCTTGATGAAAAAGGTGATAATTACTCATGACTACCGACAACAATCTAGCCGTTGCGGACTGGGAAGCCCATAACCCACCTGCTGACTTAATATTTGATGATGGTGAACCCTTGGAATCAAATCGTCACCGTATTGCTATGAATGTCCTCATTCGTTCATTGCAGCAGCTTTGGTCTGACCGCAATGATTATTTTACTGGGGGCAATATGTTTATTTATTACAGCAGTAATCAAATTCGCAATCGTGATTTTCGCGGACCTGATTTCTTTGCTGTTCTTAATGTTGATGGTAGCAATCCTCGACAAGGTTGGGTAGTTTGGGAAGAAAATGGTCGCTATCCTGATGTGATTGTAGAATTAATGTCACGGTCTACAGCAGGAATAGATAAGGGGATTAAAAAAGACCTGTATGAACAGACTTTCCATACCTCAGATTATTTTGTCTATGACCCATTTGATGTCAATTCTTTACAAGGATGGCATTTAGATCATGAACAACAGTACCAGCCGTTGACAGCAAATGAAAACGGTTGGCTATGGTGTAGACGTTTGGGTTTATGGTTGGGAACTTGGGAAGGAACTATAGACAGGGAAACTGCAATTTGGGCGCGGTTTTATGATGTTGCTGGTAATCTAGTCTTGTTACCAGAGGAGGCTGCTAAATCACAAGCTGAAGTTGCTAAATCACAAGCTGAAGCTGCTAAATTACAAGCTGAAGCTGCTAAATTACAAGCTGAAGCTGCTAAATTACAAGCTGAAGCTGCTAAATCACGAGAGGAGGAAGCTCAAGTAAAAGCGGCTAGGTTAGCGGCTAGATTAAGAGAATTGGGTGAAAATCCAGATATGTTATAATTTCTTTGCTCTGGATTAAATGTAGGTTGGTTTTTCTAGGGTCAGCCTACATTTACAGCAATTCGGCTTGATTAAGATACAGTATTGGCGGTCAAGAATAAGGGTTTTATGATTATGCTGGGAACTGCTGTAACTCTTCTGAATCATTAACTGGAAGCACTAGTATAAAAACGGAGAGCAAATCGCCAAAACTGAGTAGAAATGAAAAATAATATCAAGGCTAATAGTCCAGCACCCAGTAACCAGACAAATTGAATTTGTCCCAACATAGATTGAGCGGGGACTGTAGTTAAAAAAGATACTGGAACTACAAAGGTAAAGAAAAATCGATAAGTAGCGGGATAGGCTGTAATTGGATATCTCCCTGCTTCTAAAAACCCTTTTAACACTTCTGTGACATTGTATATTTTAACAAACCAAATACTGGTTGATCCTAGTATAAACCACAAACTGTAAAGAATTACCAAACCGCAAAATAAGGGGAAAATAGCCAGTAAGTATTTATCAATACCTAAATTTAGTTTTGTACCAGCGTAGCCAATTATGAGTAAACCAAAGATTAAATCCGGTATTCCCCATAGAGAAATGGTGTGAACAGATAACCAAAACTGACTACGAATAGGTTTTAATAATACAAAGTCTAATGTCCCTTCTTGGACATGACGAACAATTCGATTTAAGTTCGGAGCTAGGAAGGTAGCGCTAAAGCCTTGTAATAAGGTGAAAATTCCTAAGACGACTAAGGCGGCTTCCCAAGACCAGCCTGTAAAAGTGTAACCTGTGCGGTAAAATAGAAATAAACTAAAGATACTACCGAGTAAATTACCTAAACTACTAAAAGCAGTAATGATAAAATTAATACGATATTCCATTTCCGTAGAGATCGCTGCGGTCCAAAATAATCTTAGAACTTTTAAATATCTTTGCATTTTTTGTATTTACCCGAATATCTATTACATATAAAATAACTTTATTTAAACTTAATATTACTTTTTAGTTTTATAAATTTATAACCGTTAAAATGTTGGGTACATTTTCTTAAATGAGTGGGATTTTATGCACTTTGATTTACCAGAATTAGTTAAATCACTTGGTTACTTTGGAGTATGGGGAATTATCTTTGCTGAATCTGGTTTATTGATTGGTTTTTTTCTACCCGGTGATAGTTTATTATTTACAGCAGGATTTGTCGCTTCTCAAAACTTGCTGAATATTTGGGTGCTGATTTTTGGTGCGTTTGTTTGTGCTGTATTAGGTGATAATGTCGGGTATTTTACTGGACATAAATTTGGTAGAAAATTATTTGATAAAGAAGATTCTTGGTTACTTCGTAAAAAACATATTATAAAAACTCAAGATTTCTATGAAAAGCATGGTAAAAAAACGATTGTTTTAGCGAGATTTGTGCCAATTATCAGGACTTTTGCGCCAATTGTCGCTGGTATTGGGGCTATGCACTATCGCTCTTTTATGTCTTACAATTTATTTGGTGGTTTTCTTTGGACATTTGGTATTACTTTGTTAGGGTTTTTCTTGGGAAAATCTTTACCAGCGGAACAATTAGATAAGTATCTATTAACAATAATTGGCTTAATTGTTGTTGTTTCTTTATTACCTTCGATTATTCATATAATCAAGGAAAATAGGGCTAATAAAGAATAAAATATTGTGTTTATTCCCAATAGTAACCAAAAACTGGTATTGTCAAACAAAGGAAAATATTTTTTTGTGGATATTACAACTTGAAAACACGTTCTAATTATTGGCAACTTTTACCCTATATCCGCACCCAGTGGCCAACTATTGCTAAGGGTTTTGTGGGGATTTTAGGCTATGTACTGGCAACTTTAACCCTGATTAATGTCGCGGGGAAGTTGGCAGTTCCTTTCGGAAATGGTAATGTATTAGCGATCGCTAAATTAGCCGGAATCAGTGCTGCTATCTTTCTGGTCAGAGGCTTTTTTCAGTCTGTGCAGGATTTATACATGGCCAAGGCAGCTTTAAGGGTGGCTTTTTATCTCCGTCAACAGGTTTATACCCATTTACAAAAACTCAATCTCAGCTATTTTGAAACTGCTAAAGCTGGAGATTTATCTTATCGTCTGACGGAAGATGTTGACAGGGTTGGAGAAGTTATTAATAAACTTTTTCATGATTTTACTCCCTGTGTTTTACAGTTAATTGCTATTCCCATTTACATGATTTATTTAAACTGGCAACTTACCTTAGCGACGGTAATTGTTGCCCCAGTTATGGGAATTTTAATTGGTTGGTTTGGGGAAAGATTACGAAAATATTCTCTCAAAAGTCAAAGTCGTATTTCTGATTTATCTGCGATTTTAACAGAAGTTTTTAGCGGTATTCGCTTAATTCAAGCTTTTGCAGCGGAAAAATACGAAATTGATAGATTTAGTTATGAAGCAGAACGCAGTTTTAAAGCTAAATATTCCGTAGAAAGATTAAAAGCTATTCAAATTCCCATTGTGGGATTTTTAGAAGCTGTGAGTGCTTTATCTTTATTAATGGTGGGAACTTGGCAAATATCTCAACTTAATTTAACTGTCGGTGAATTTTTTAGTTATTTAACAGCAGCAGCTTTGTTAATTGATCCTATTGGACATACTACCAATAATTATAATGAATTTAAACAAGGTGAGGCATCAATTGATCGGGTTTTTGAGTTATTAGCAATTCAACCAACGGTATTAGAAAAACCTCATGCTATTAATTTACCTGCTGTTAATGGTAAAGTCGAATATTGCAATGTTACCTTTGCCTATAAATCGGGAGAAACAGTTTTAAAAAATATTAGCTTATTAATAATGCCAGGTCAAGCTGTTGCCTTAGTTGGTGCTTCTGGTGCTGGTAAAACTACTTTTGTAAACCTATTACCTCGATTCTATGATACGGAATTTGGAGAGATTTTTATAGATGATGTGAATATTCGAGATGTGACTTTAAATAGTTTAAGAAAACAAATTGGGATTGTTCCCCAAGAAACGATTATGTTTTCGGGAACTATTGCCCAAAATATCGCTTTTGGACAGAATAATTTGAATATTCAAGCTGTTGAAGAAGCTGCAAAAATTGCCAATGCTCATCAATTTATTCAGCAATTACCAGAAGGTTATCATACTTGGGTGGGAGAGCGAGGTGTGAATTTGTCGGGGGGACAAAGACAAAGAATAGCTATTGCTCGCGCTGTTCTGCTTAACCCGCAAATTTTGATACTTGATGAAGCTACGTCTGCTTTAGATTCAGAGTCAGAAGCTTTGGTACAAGAGGCTTTAGAAAGATTGATGAAAAACCGCACGGTATTAATTATTGCCCATAGGTTGTCAACTGTCAGGAAATGCGATCAGATTTTAGTTTTAGAAAAAGGGCAAATTGTAGAATCAGGAAATCATGAAGAATTGTTAGAATTAGCAGGAAAATATGCGCGGTATTATGCTCAACAGTTTTCCTAAAATTATTAAACTGAGGCAGATTAAAAATTAAAAAATAACTTATTTCTAATAGTGAAATCTATAATAAATAATAGTTAATTCTTATTAATTAATCTGTCTGAAATAATATTCTGATAATTGCGCTTGCAAGTAATATAATAGATTGATAAAGATCCTATAACTGCTTCCTCAAGATTCTCATATATGATAATATTAACTTATATATAATCAATAATACTTTTAATACTCAAATAAAATTGAGATTCTATGTAACATTTTCTTAATAATTAATTGAGAATTATTTTTATTTACCAACGGACTTGCAATACTTTCCGCGATTTGCTAGAATTATTGAAAATTTCATAATTAGGTTACTATTGTCAATTTTGCACCCTTAAAAACATGATCTCCAAAAGTCTTTATTTATAGTCATTTCAGAGATCAATTTTGAAAAAAATACAAAACTTTACAAATTAGCAGTGGTTTGAAACAGTAAATTGGCGCAAAATTATTCAGCAAGTAATCCGATTTAACTGATAGTACAAATATACTATTGACAAATAGGGTAAATTATGGTAAGTGAGGAGTTTTTAGTAGCAGTTAGGGAAAGCAGAAGTATTGTAGGTTGGGTTGAGAAACGAAACCCAACACCCCTGACTATGAGAAGTAAAGTTTCTGAATCAGGATTTAAGGATTTCCAGGAAGTTTATTTGTGTTATAATCCTGTTATCCGAAACTTGATGGTAAGTGGTTCGAGTTTCCCAAAAATTTGAAAAAATTAAAAAATTCTAAAAAAATTCTAAAAATTAAAAAAAATTTATTTTTTTTGGTCTTAACCGATTGACTTGCGCCGCGCGGCATGATATTCTGATAATGGGAATGCGTCCCTCGATAAAAATTTTGCTTACACTCCATTATATTTATATGACTATAATACCACGCCGAAAGCGACCCGAACCCTAAAAATAAAAAATTTTTTTCAAAAAAACTTATTTAAAATTGAAAATCAATAACTTTAACTTATGAATTAATAAAAACAAGATCGTGACATATAGCAGTGTATTCATAACAGGTTACTGACTTTTCAAAAGAAAATCTTCATTACTAGCAGCATTTTCTATCCGATTACGAAATTCTTCTAGCATCTCCACAACAATTGTCTGTAATTCTATATATTGTTTTCTATCAATTGTCAAAGAATCTTCACCATGTGCAATTTCGTTTCTTGTCTTTAAAAGTTTTTCATCTATGAGTTTAGATTTAGTGGAGTCAAGGGAAAAGTCTATTCCCAGGGTATGAGTTATTTCTTTTAGAATTTCCGAAGACAGATTAGATGCAGTAGAAATTGGATTTTTGGGTAAAGAACATCTTTCATCTAACTGGAAAAGAAAAAAATCACAAACAGGTATATATAATGATGCTTTATTTGTCTCTTTTGCCTGTTTGAGTTTTTCTTTCATTGCCAAGGCTAAAAAATTACTAGAAAGTTGTCCATATCGTAGTCTTTTGGTTCTAATATATTCCACATAAGAGTTTCCTGCTAATTTGATAAAACCCTCCCAATGAGCATACAAAATACATATTCCACTACGAATACATACATTATGCCTTTGAGGAGAAACATTTTTTAATTCTATCAAGGTTTTTATTTCTGAAAGTTCCTTTTTTCTCCAAGCAATATCAGTTGCCAGAGTCTTATTTAAGTCTTCAAGAGTTTGGATGCTCATAAAGAAGAAAATACTCCTTGACCAGGAGAAAATACTTTTCTACCCAGTGGAATAAGATAGGGTAAACGTCTGACAGCATTCACACCTGCACCAGACCAATTTTTATAAGTTGAATCTGACCAAATATGTTTGATCAAACCAGATATTTTATCTGTTGCTGGGATATTTTGATAATTTTGATAATTATGTCCTATCCCTAATGCTATCACTTCAAATGCAGATAATAGAAAACCGCCCAGAAATCTATCTTGTTCAGATTTATATCTTTTGAAACTACTATCTCCTGTAGTTTGATTCAGGATATCAAAGGTTCTCTTAAATGCCATTTCTATATGACTATAATCTAGGTTTTGATTAAGAGCCATTTTACGCATTTCTTCTGTGAGAAAAACACTAACATCGTCACCCAATTTTCTAATATCTTCCTCAGGTTTATCAAGTAGAAGAATAAACCGCAAGACTAACTCCATGTCATACTGTTCTTCATAAAGCCTATCACTCAATGCGATACAGTTTTTGAATGGTTCATAGTCGGCAAGTGATCGCATCAATTCATGGAGTTTTTTATTTAGCATCAAAAGGATACAATTTCTCATTTCTTGAGGTGTAGCAATTGTTCCTCCTGTATTAAGTCTCTGAAATAGTTCATATTTAACCATTGGATCGCTTTCTTTTTCAACAATATTTACTCCTATTTTTGCTCTCCTGATTAATAAACGTTGTGTTTGAGTTAAGGAGTTTTCAGGATCATGAGGATCATCCCATTTTTTACCTGCTAAAGAAGGTAAGTATGTAGTTTTTTGCAAGGCTACTGGCTGAGGGGTTTTTTCTTGAGAATCTTTTTTTAAAATACCTGTAAATTCATAGATAGTGGATAGTCTTTGAACACCATCTACAACGTCCCAAACACCATCATTTCTTTGGCTAACAAAAATGGGAGGAATTGGTATACCTAAGAGAATTGATTCTATAAAAGCCGATTTTTGATGTTCTGACCACCGAAAAACTCTTTGAAACTCTGGGTTAATATCAATTTCATTACTTTGATAAAGACTCATCCATTCTCCAATAGACATTGAGTAGTCATCTGTGCGAATTTCTTGCCTTGTTTTGTCAATTTCTTCTTGCAGGGGCATAATTACAGATAATATAAAGGTTCGTGTATATAACTATCTTATTTGGACAATTATACCTGATATTATATCATTAAACAAAGATGAAAAACAAAAAACTGAGGCAAACCACCCAGATACATAGATAATTAAATGTTGAGAAGTGTGAGGTGATCAAATGCGGGCTTTTGTGACTGGTGGTACAGGGTTTATTGGTTCTCATGTAGTGCGATCGCTGTTACAGGAAGGATACCAAGTTACGGCCTTAGCCCGTCCTCGGAGTAATCTAGTAAATTTACACAACTTAGACGTAAATATTGTTAATGGTGATATTAATGATGCCAATATTTGGGAACAGATGCAGGGGTGTAATTACTTATTCCATCTTGCTGCCCATTACTCATTGTGGCAAAAGGATCGGGAATTGTTGTATCTTCATAACGTTGAAGGGACAAGGAATATTTTAGCAGCAGCACAAAAAGCGGGAATTGAACGCACGGTTTATACCAGTTCCGTAGCCGCTATTGGTGTGGGAGAATGTGGTATAATAGTGGACGAAACTCATCAAAGTCCAGTAAAAAAATTAGTAGGAGATTATAAAAAGTCGAAGTTTTTAGCAGAACAAGTAGCAATATCAGCAGCTAATCAAGGTCAGGATATTGTGATAGTTAATCCTAGTAGTCCCATTGGACCATTAGATATTAAACCTACACCCACAGGGGACATTATTCTGCGGTTTTTGCGGAGAGAAATGCCAGCTTATGTGGATACGGGATTAAATTTTATTGATGTGCGGGATGTGGCCAAAGGACATTTACTAGCATTAGAAAAAGGGAAAAAAGGCGATCGCTATATTCTCGGTCATGAAAATCTGAGCTTAAAACAAGTCCTAGAACAACTTGCCGAAATCACCAATTTACCCGCACCGCAAATATCTGTACCAGGGTGGATACCCCTAACCGTCGGTTGGGTAGAAGAAAAAATTCTCGCACCTTTAGGGAAAACTCCCACGATTCCCATAGATGGAGTCCGCATGGCACAGCAACCAATGTATTATGATGCTTCTAAGGCTATCCGCGAATTAGGTTTACCTCAGTCCCCCCTGAATGTAGCCCTCAAGGATGCTGTTAATTGGTTCGTGTCTCATGGTTATGTGAATAGGTGACAGGGGACAGGGGACAGAAATTAACTACCAATTACCAATTACCAATTACCAAACAAATTGAGGAGTGTTAGTTTCATGGCGATTAATCTACAACAGGCAATAGATATAGGTAAGTATTTAGTTACACAACGCTTATTAGGGAGAAAACGGTTTCCCCTGGTACTGATGTTAGAACCGCTATTCCGGTGTAATTTAGCTTGTACAGGTTGCGGTAAAATCCAGCATCCAGTAGAAATACTTAAGCAAAATCTGACTCCAGAACAGTGTTTTGCAGCGGTGGAAGAATGCGGTGCACCGGTTGTTTCCATACCCGGAGGAGAACCTTTATTACATCCTCAAATAAGTGAAATTGTTGAGGGTTTAATTAAACGCAAGAAATATATTTACTTGTGTACTAATGGTTTATTACTAGAAAAGAGCCTTGATAAGTTTAAACCTTCTCCCTATCTAACCTTTAGTGTGCATTTAGATGGAATGCGAGAATGGCATGATCAATGTGTAGACAGAAAAGGGGTTTTTGATACTGCTGTCCAAGCAATTCGCGCAGCTAAAGCAAAGGGTTTTCGTGTCGCTACCAACACGACCATTTTTGAAGGTTGTAATGTTGAAGAAATGCAGGAATTTTTTGATTTTCTGGAAACATTGGGTACTGACGGGATGATGATTTCTCCTGGTTACAGTTATGAATGGGCTCCAGATCAAGATCATTTCTTGCAAAAAGAACAAACCCGCGCTTTATTCCGGGAAATTCTTACCCCTTACACAACTGGAAAGAAAAACTGGAACTTTAATCACAATCCTTTATTCTTAGATTTTCTCATTGGTGAAAAAGACTATGAATGCACTCCTTGGGGTAGTCCTAGTTACAGTGTTTTAGGTTGGCAAAAACCTTGTTATTTGTTGAATGAAGGCTATTATCAAACCTTCCAAGAGTTGTTAGATAAAACAGATTGGAGTCAATACGGCCGTGCTAGTGGTAATCCTAAATGTGTTGATTGTATGGTACATTGTGGTTATGAACCGACAGCAGCAATGGACGCAATGCAGCCGAAAAATATTGCCCGTTCTCTAACTACTGTATTTGGTAGGTAATAGTTACAAATCAGGATGTACAGGATTTAAAGATTGGCACGATTAAATAATAGTTAAGTAATATTTAGTGATATTTAATATTGTTAATCTTCTCATCTAGAAAATCCTGATTCTAATTACTTTTTGAACTGGTTTCTTAAAGCTGTAATAATTTCCCCATTCGCTGCTGGAAAACTAAAATTATCCAATTCCTCCAAACTTACCCAACAAATTTCATCACATTCTATAGTTTGAGGAACACCTGCTAAATGTTGAGCATGATGTACAGTTAAAGTTACCCGCAAATGAGAGTAAGTATGATCAATAGTAATTAAATGTTCTCCAACGGCAATTTCTATAGCCAATTCCTCATAAATTTCCCGTTTAATACATTCTTCAACTGTCTCACCTAATTCAATTTTTCCTCCTGGAAACTCCCATAAACCACCCATTGTACCTTGAGGAAGTCGACGGTCAATTAAAATCTGGTTTTGGTCATTCCAAATAACAGCAACACCAATAATTTTATGAGGAATAGAAGAATTACTTTCATTCATATAATTACTAATTATCAATAAATAACAATAAAAAACTCGGTAAACCAATTATATCTCTACCGAGTTGATATTTATTTTGATAATTTTCCTGAAAAAACATTATTCAACTTCGCCAATATTAGCTTCTGTTGCTTGCATAACCACATCAAAACCCATTCTTTGTTCTGCATTACGTAAAAAATAACCACTAATCATCGCAGATGCTAATAAGCGACCTAAATTTTCCCGATTAGTAGAAATAGTAATTCCAAAGTGTTCAGAGGGGAGATTTCCTAAAAGTCCGATAATATTCCGTTCCATTACCTGTAGAACTTCCGTAGAAGTAGGTTTAGATAATTGGTTAACTGTTTCTGGACTTAATGATTTAACGTACTGCCATAATAAATTACCAGTTTCTGACTCACTATTAAAAAATTCTGATACTCGATTAGATTTATTACTCACCTTTTATCTCCTATGCTTAACCTATTTATGACTAGAATAACTGCTAGTGATTGCTGATCGGATGTAGTTAACTACTATATAATTCATGTCTACCAATTTAACAGTTTATTCCTTTTGAGAGATTCGGTTTAACCGTACTAAAATGGGAGTGTTTTCACCAAGAAGCGCGAGTATGGGTGGAGTTTCCCCACCCACAAAGCCAAAAATCACTGACCATTGACTAACAAGAACTAACTAACTGACAAGATATTCATTCATAGTAGCTTTTGATTTGCGAAGTTTGCTTAAAGCTTCACGTTCAATTTGACGGACTCGTTCTCGGCTAATATTCAGGACTTCACCAATTTTAGCCAAAGTTAAGGATTGTCCATCTGCTAACCCAAAGCGTAGACTAATGACTTCCTGTTGTTGGGGGGTGAGTTCTGACATCATCCGCTCTAAGTCATAAGATAGAGAAGTTTGCATGACAAAATCTTCTGGTGTTGCTCCTGGATCTTCTAGCATTTCCCCCAGTTCAGTATCGTAATTATCTCCTAGACGTAAATCTAGAGATAGTGGTAGACGGGCTTTTTCTAGATACTCTCGCACCTGTTTGGGTGTTAGATCTAATTCTTGGGATAATTCCGCGACTGTGGGTGCACGTCCTAGAGCCTGGGATAGTTGACGTTGAGCTTTTTTAATTTTGTTGAGTTTTTCGGTAATATGAATAGGCAAGCGGATAGTTCGGGCTTTTTCCGCTATCGCTCTGGTAATAGCTTGACGTATCCACCAATAAGCATAGGTAGAAAATCTGTAACCCTTGGTCGGGTCAAATTTTTCTACACCTCTTTGCATACCAATACTACCTTCTTGAATGAGATCAAGTAAGTCAACATTGCGTTTAATGTACTTTTTGGCAATAGAAACGACTAAACGGAGATTAGCTTCTACCATTTTTCGTTTGGCTATTTCACCAACAGAGATTGCTCTATTTAATTCTGGCACTTCTAAATTAGAGGCTGCGGCCCATTCTTCTATACTGGGTTCATGACCCAATTGGGTAGCAAGACCTTCCCGGATCTCATGCAAAGCAGTAGATCTTTGTACCTGTTTACCATAAAAAATCTCTTCTTCGTGGGTGAGGAGTGGCACACGGCCTATCTCACGCAGGTAAGTCCGCACGAGGTCGGTGGCTGTTTGAGCGGTCTTCATGGCGCTACTCTTGGGTAATGGTGGGTTTGTTGCTTAGTTAAGGAAATAATGTTTTGAGATGGTCGAACCTGATTAACTCAGGTTGTTCATATTGGGGGAAATTAGGCACTTCACCACTAAGCGTTACATCTATTTTCTTGTTTCCATGAGTATCTATTATATTTAGATACACAGTAGCAAGTCAAACATTTTTTGGGCTTTATGGAATATGAATAATTGTAACATTTATGAGAATATGTTGACTACCGAGAAACCCGCACCTTGACGGTAATTGCAGAGCTCTGAAAACGCCGAAACAGTATACATTTACTGGGATACTATCAAAAAGCAATAGCCTCCTTATATTTGTTAAAATATCTCAATGATAACCATAATGATTTTTTTGTAACAATTGCTTAACCTTTTTGTCAATGGTCAGTGGTTAGTGGTCAGTGGTCAGTGGTCAGTGGGAAAGAAAGAACAAAGAACAACTGACAAAGAACAACTGACAAAGAACAACTGACAATTAACTCATGGGACAGTATTCTTGGATCACCTTGACATCTAAAGTAGTATTTTGTAGGGAACGGATAGCTGCGGCCGTAGCTTTAGCACCTGCAATAGTGGTAATGATGGGGATTTTGTAACCTAAAGCGGTGCGACGAATTAACTTAGAATCGGCATGAGCTTCTTTTCCAGAGGGTGTGTTAATTATAAGTTGAATGTTACCGTTCTTAACAGAATCAAGGACATGAGGACGACCTTCATGGAGTTTCAGGACTAATTTCACCTCTAACCCTTGTTCTTGAAGAACTTGTCGCGTCCCTTGGGTGGCCATAATTGTAAAGCCTAACTTAATAAACTCCTTGACAACATCTGCGGCCGCCGATTTGTCTCTGTCACTCATAGAAACAAATACAGTTCCCTGAAGGGGTAATTTTTCTCCCGCACCTAATTCTGCTTTTGCAAAGGCGCGGCCAAAATCGCTATCAATACCCATTACCTCACCAGTTGAGCGCATTTCTGGACCTAATATGGTATCTGTACCGGGGAATTTACTAAATGGTAAAACGGCTTCTTTAACGGCTATATGCGAGGGAATAACTTCTTTAGTGAATTTTAATTCCTCCAAGGTTTTACCCGACATTACTAAAGATGCTAGTTTGGCTAATTGTACTCCGGTGGCTTTAGATACAAAGGGAACTGTCCGTGATGCTCTGGGGTTAGCTTCTAAAATATACACTTGGGGAGAATAACCATTTGCACTAACTACAGCAAACTGAATATTCATTAATCCAACCACAGATAAAGCTTGTGCTAGTTGAACTGTCCATAAACGAATTTGGTTTAATACCGCTGGAGAGAGGGAAATAGAAGGTAAGGAACAAGCTGAGTCACCGGAGTGAATTCCCGCCTGTTCAATGTGTTCCATAATGCCACCAATGACGACATTACCAGTATGATCGGCGATCGCATCTACATCTACTTCAATGGCGTTTTCTAGGAATTTATCAATTAAAATGGGGTGTTCTGGTTCTACTTGAACGGCAAATGTCATGTAACGTTCTAACTCAGTATCAGAATAAACGATTTCCATCGCTCTTCCGCCCAATACATAACTAGGACGTACCACCACCGGATAACCAATGCGTTTAGCAACAATTAAGGCATCTTCATAACTTCTAGCCATACCATTAGGCGGTTGAGCGATATTCAATTCTTGCAGAATCTTTTCAAACCGTTCTCGATTTTCGGCCATATCTATAGAATCTGGAGATGTTCCCCAAATCTGGGTGATACTATTAGACTCTTGTAAATACTCTTGCAAGGGAACGGCTAATTTTAATGGTGTTTGGCCACCGAATTGGACTATTATCCCCAGGGGGTTTTCAGCTTCAATGATGTTAAGAACGTCTTCTTTCGTTAATGGTTCAAAATATAGGCGATCGCTGGTATCATAATCTGTAGAAACTGTTTCTGGGTTAGAATTAACCATAATTGTTTCATAACCTGCACCATGTAAAGAATACGCAGCATGACAACAACAATAATCAAACTCAATTCCTTGGCCAATGCGGTTAGGACCACCGCCCAAAATCATTACTTTAGGTTTATCCGTGGGTAATACTTCCGTTTCATCTTCGTAAGTAGAATAGTAATATGGGGTCAGTGCCTCAAATTCCGCCGCGCAAGTATCAACAGTTTTGTAAACTGGGATAACTTCTAGCTGTTTGCGATAGGTGCGAACTTCATCTTCTTTGCTTTTTGTAGCATAGGCTATTTGGCGATCGCTAAAACCATTTCTTTTAACATGATACATTTGCGCTTTTGTCAACTGCTTCAGGGGCGTGCGTTTGAGAAACTTTTCTATTTCTAAAATTTCCTGTAATTTGTCTAAAAACCAAGGGTCAATGGCCGTCAGTTCATAAATTTCCTCATTACTAATACCCAATTGCATAGCATGACGGACAGAAAAAATGCGTTCTGGGTTGGGTGTCCGCAACTGGGCGCGAATTTGCTCACCACTGGGTAATTTTTCGGCTTTATCGCAACCCCAACCAGCGCGTCCAGTTTCTAGGGAACGCAAAGCTTTTTGAAAGGACTCATTAAATGTCCGGCCAATGGCCATGGCTTCTCCCACGGATTTCATCTGGGTTGTGAGGACAGAATCAGAACCAGGGAATTTTTCAAACGCAAACCGGGGAATTTTGGTAACTACATAGTCAATTGTCGGTTCAAAGGAAGCGGGGGTTTTTTTGGTGATATCGTTTTGTAGTTCGTTTAAAGTATAACCCACGGCTAACTTAGCGGCGATTTTGGCTATGGGAAAACCTGTTGCTTTAGAAGATAAAGCGGAACTTCTGGAGACGCGGGGGTTCATTTCAATTACGACTACATCACCATTAACGGGATTTACGGCAAACTGAATATTAGAACCACCGGTTTCGACACCAATTTCTCGGATAATTTTAATGGCCATATCCCGCAGCCGTTGATATTCCTTATCCGTGAGGGTTTGGGCGGGGGCAACGGTGATAGAATCTCCGGTATGAATGCCCATAGGGTCGAGATTTTCGATAGAACAGATAATAACAACATTATCGGCTAAATCTCGCATTACTTCTAATTCATACTCTTTCCAACCCAATAAAGATTGGTCAATGAGAATTTGGGACACCGGACTAGCGTCAATACCCACTTGGGCCATTTCTTCAAATTCTTCTTGATTGTAGGCGATACCGCCACCAGTCCCCCCCATTGTAAAGGCTGGACGGATAATTAGGGGATATGTGCCAATTTGCAGGGCGATTGCTTTTGATTCTTCTAGGGTTGAAGCTGTACCACTAGGACACACTGCTACGCCAATTTTCGCCATGGCTTCGTTAAACAGTTTTCTGTCTTCAGCTTTTTCAATTGCGGGTAATTTCGCGCCAATTAACTCGACGTTATATTTTTCCAAAACTCCATTTTTCGCTAAAGCCACAGCTAAATTCAGGGCGGTTTGTCCGCCCATGGTTGGCAATAAAGCATCTGGTCTTTCTTTGGCGATAACTTTTTCTACTATTTCCGGTGTCAGCGGTTCAATATAAGTCCGGTCGGCTGTTTCTGGGTCAGTCATAATGGTGGCTGGGTTGGAGTTCACCAAAACGACTTCATAGCCTTCTTCTCGTAAGGCTTTACAGGCTTGAGTTCCAGAATAATCAAATTCACAGGCTTGGCCAATGACAATGGGACCTGAACCTAACAGGAGAATTTTTTTGAGGTCTTGACGACGGGGCATAGTTTTTACCTTAGATTACAAAAATACAAATCTTGACTATTTTAAGGGTCTTTACCCCCCATCATGCCATTCATTATCAACTTTTCCGGGTAGTGATTGCTAATGAGGTAAGGAATTATGGACAGGGAGGATTTTTGTGACTAGTTTTCATATTTTTTTCTCACGCAGAGGCACTACAGGCACGGAGAGTGGTTATATGTTTATTTATTCGTTATAGATTATAGCAATAAGGTTGCTGTAAAATATTTTTTTGCTTAATTATTTTTTCTGAAGTAGATTATAAATAGGTTATTTTTAGATATATGTGAAATATTCGAGTATTTACGTTTATATTACTCTGGATAAATGCCAATATTTTTAATTAGCTAAATATATAAAATATGGCATTACAAGAAATGGCAGAAAAGATGATTTACACTTTTCTACCACAGGATTTAATTTTGTCAGGTTCTCAATTACTAAAAATTTTTACCATTTAAGTTCAGTAAAATCAAGGTTACGAAAAGTTTAATTTTCAGCCCGTTGTACAAAACCCAAGGTTAAACTATCTTTGGCTAAAAAGTGAGCTAAATGATAAGCTCTTTCTTCAGTTTTTAAGAGAATTTTTTCGTACAAATAGCGTGTACCTCTATCACCTAAACTCTCAGCTTGTGAGGCTTGACGGCGAATTACTCCAATTAATGCTTGTTCTGCAACTAGGTCATTTTCTACCATCTTCCGAGCAGAAAATACACCGTCTGCTTCTGTTTCAAAACAGCATAATTCAGCTAATTTACTAAAACTTGCTGCGGGGATTCCACCCAAACCATTTAAGCGCTCGCCGATTTCATGGATATGATCTTGTACTTCTTTGTAGCTGGAGTTAAAAAAATCATGCAGTGAATTAAATTCTGCACCTTCAACTACAAAATGATGTTTTTGATATTGTAGATACAATGCCTGAAAACTAGCTAATACGACATTGAATCCTTCGACAACTGGCACGGTTACACTATGATCTAATAATACAGGATTATCATAAACCTGACCAAAATTGTGTAATATAGTTTGCGTATCAGACATGGTTTTCCTCTCTTTTTAACAGTTATAGTTTTTAACTGCTTACTTTTGACATCTTAGCATTTTTAAAATAAAAACAAGGCTACTAAATATTCAAAACTTTCACATTATTAGTAATTATAATCATCAATTTTTCTAATATATCTGCCTTTGTAGCTATATATATTGACTTAAATCACAAAATGTGATTATCTCCCAATTTAAAAAGATAGGATTTTTTCTCAAAATTAAGGATATAGCAGTTACCATGCTCGTGAGGTACAAAGTTTTTTAGTTTTAGGGAACAGTGCACCAAATAAGATTAATATCCTCTTCAAGTCACAAAGCTGAATATAATCTTTAGCACTTATATCACTATTTTTAAATATCTCATAAAATCTTGATTATTTATTAAAATGAACCATTGTTTTTTTACGCGAATACCATAGATTATTTTCTATACTCATTGAGTAGGTACGACAAAAGGTATACGGAGGAAAATTACAGCGTTTTCCGCTCTAATGAGGTACAAAATTGAATCATGAAACTTTTGTAACCTCATAATACCGGGAAGTGCTGTAAAATATATTTCGTTTTGTAAAACAACTAAAACTCAAAATAACGCATTTAAGTAAATTTATACACAAAACCTCTTGACTCTTACCTTACCATAGCGACAATTTTTTACACTAACTTACCTATAACTTTATTATTTAGAAAATCACTACAGCCTGATCAACGTTTATAGTTGCAAGCTGTAAATGACTGTAATCTAAACTACAATATCTAACCAACAAAGGTAAAATTGTTAGCAGTTAGGGTACTAGATGTAATTCCTAGTAATGAAGCTAACTCAATATTTCCTACCTTAATCAAAGTATCACCACCAACTTGAGATAATGCCAAATTAGTGAACTGAGTAGCAGTAGAAATACCACCAATAACAATCAAATCAGTTCCTAAAGTGAAATCAGTGACAATATTTTTGGCTGTGGGTAACGCAGCATTGGCAATGTAGAACTTGTCAATACCTATACCACCAGTTAAGCGGTTTCCACCACCAGTACCAGCAAACAATACATCATCGCCATCACCACCAGATAGATAATCATTAATACTAGAGTAAAGGGTGTCATCTCCAGAACCACCATAAAGACGGTTATTATTACCACTACTACGGAGAGTATCTTTACCTGAACCACCAAACAGGAATTGACCAGAACCTTCAAATACTTGGAGGTTGTCATCACCAGCAGCGCCGAACACATTGTTACTTATGCTACTTTGCATTACGTTGATCGTATCATTACCATTACCACCATCTACATTGGTGTTACCAGCGGGACCACTTTCACCAATATTGACAGTATCATTACCTTCCCCAGTAAATACC